>LXOW01414703.1_pt2 | contig 74611 bp, 49 predicted proteins | sample 1368591 | NCBI WGS metagenome assembly LXOW01 (sample SAMN04884650, study PRJNA319009) | bovine gut metagenome | isolation source: Cow rumen | host: Bos taurus | place: Italy: Legnaro (PD) | collected 2014-07-09
CATAGACGGTGGCCCTTAATATTATTTACGCTATACTAGGATACCCCAAGTGTCATCTTAATTTTTCTCTTGCAAGTATCACTAATACACTTGGCGAATTTAGCCCCGCTCAACTCACTATTTGGTGCAGGTGCCTTGTAATTTTCTTCCAAGTATTTGATAGCTCCATCGTATGTCGGGTTATCAGTCGACTGCTGATATTCGAGTACAAGAGGCTTAGCGAACACCCAGTTCCGTGTCATGATAATATCGTCGAGTTCATTTTTGTATACACCCTTCATTGTATTAACGATATCATTGACATCTTTCTGGGTAAGGCTATATTCCTGCTGAGTATCAGCGCTATTCAGGCTATGTGCAATCCATGCAGGCCTTACACATCCATGGGCACTGATAAATTTATCAACCAACTCCTCCAGGATTTTCTTGGTTTTCACATCAATACTGGTCGCTTTCAAAATTTGAGCATTGCCCATAGCCTTCAACTTGGATGCGAGTGCAGTATTGATGGAAATGCCAAGGCTTCCGGCAATGTCAACAAAGTCGTCTGGCAGCAAATCAACAATCCTGCGACCGAGAGCACTATCAGGACCGTATTTAATCAAGTCGCTTGCTACTATGGTAACAAGGTCTCTTACACACTGTCCGTCAATCGGCTCGCCGCCAAAATCAATCTTCGTCTTCGGCCTGAGACTTTCATCATTGAAGTTGCTTACACGCCATGCACAATATTCGATGGCAGCTGCCATCACAGCAGAGACCTGAGAACCACCGTACATCAGCGTCAAGTAATGAAGTTTTTTCATAACCTGTGCCGGGACTACTTTATTCTCGTAGTCCGCATGCCATTGGTCAAGCTTCCGCATGACATCATCAAATCTATCCTCCAATGCACGGCAGCCCAATGCGTTCCTTATCTGGAAACGACCGAAAGGAATATCCTTCTCCCCTCCGTTAAGCCAGTACACTCTTGTCACGATGTAATCCTTAGCCCGTTGCTTAGTCTTTCCTTTCTTGTTAACGTAAGTTTCGTAGTTGACCGTCTTTACATCAGATACTCGGGTAGTTCCATTGACATGTACTAGAAGCGTATCACCCTCATGCAAGATGGTGTTCGCCGTAATACGCATCGTGCCATCGTCATTCACTTCAATGACATTCATCTTTGCATTAAAGTTTATGGCACTACCTTCCTTTAGGTCAGGGTTTCCTTTCCTACCCATATCAGCAAGAATACCTTGCAGCTTATTATCGTCAACAGCGTCATCACTTATAACGTTTTGAATCAAGTCATCTACACTGCTCGTCGGATAACCAGTTTTTCCACGCAGGAAATTCCTAGCGCTTGCAACAGGGTCGTTATTAGACGACTTGTTGAACACACCTGTTGCCAATGCGAGTTCCGCATCAACATCTACAAGCTCGTCCAGAAGGGCGTCATCGACAAGATGGATTCGACCAGATTTAACTCCCTCAGAGCTCAAAGCCTTCGCCTGCGAAGCGAGAAGCTCGATAAACTCCTCACGGTTATTTCCGAATCCACGGCTGCCTGCCTTGAGGATTTCTCTTGCAAGCCTGTACTCCAGCAGTTTCAACTCGGATATACGATACCTTGCAAGCGTATCACCCTTAAAGGTATTCATCACCTTTCCGTTTTTATCCCTTACAGGATAGTCCTTGAAGAATATCTTATTTGCAGTTTCCTTGTCAAGCGTGTTTCGATTTTTCGACTTATTCATGATGTCAACGGCGGTCGGGTACCTACTTCCATATTCATCAAGATAACGCTTAAAGTCAGCCTCAGCCTTTTCGAAAGGAATGGTTATTTGACTAACTTCCAATGCCAGAGTTTCATCGTCTCGAATATCAAAGGCCAATGTACCAGCATGTACCGCCTTAGCAACATTCTTGTTAAGGCCGATAACTTCTCTGTCCCTACCTGTTTCCTTTTCAACATCACGACGACCATAAGCAGCGCCAGACGGAGAGGCATCACGGGCTCTAGCCTTAAGTCCTTCTTCGTAATAAGCGAATGCCGTGATAAGTCTTGCGTTGTTATTCACTAGCACGGTCATCGGATTCATTACGACCTCTCTCATAACCGTATTAAGAATACGGACATCAACCGCTTGCAGAGGCTCGCCATTAGACAATTTGTTCACCGTGTTAGTGAACGCACTGTACAATGTTGCAAAATGCTCGTTTACGACAGTCTTTTTCCTCTGTTCTTCATTGTTCAGCGTCTGCTGACGATAAGTCATCTTGTCATTACGCTTACTGTGGCCAACAGTGTTGTATTCTTTGGTAAGGTCCATAAGAGACGTGAAGAAGGTCTGCACCTTACCCAAGTTAATATTATTGCCATCAAACGTATAGGGCGACTTAACACCCTCAGCTTCGACAAAGCGGCCAATACCATTCGAATAAACATCTTTAATGTCATCAGCAACCTGAGCATATTTACCTTTCAAATCCGCTTTATTGAAATACGACTTCAACGCAGAGAGTTCATTTTCGGAAATGCTCTTATACGGCATTGCATCAATACGAGAAACATCACCCATACCGTTACGATAGTCAATAGATAGGCTGTCTTCTGGAACAGTCTGTCTCAGTCTATTCATCATAACACGAAGAGCGTTGCTCTCACGGAACGCATCGGTAAGCTTACCCAGTTCCTCAGAAGCATTGCTTTCGAAGTTATAGACGCAAAAGTCAATAATAGCGTTTCCGGGACTGTTAAACCCTTTAACAGNNCGCCATCAACCTTCATGCCCAACGCATCCCTACGAATGGTATTTCCATTCTTCACAACGATATCGGCAACCTTAGCCACATAATCGGTATCATTATGAATTTTATTGTTTATTGCCGCATAGATGGTGACCTCATCTTTAAGCTGCTTCTGAACACTATCTTGCCTAGCATCATCCATACCACCCAAGGCACTCTTGCTAACAACATTCAGCGCATCGATTTTTTCCTGCAATTCATTTGCGAAATTATCATTGAACGAATCAACAAGAGTATCACGGTCGAACGCAGGGTTGACATCATTCTTTGATGCGTCCTCGGCGGCATATTTAACCATCAAGGCACCCATTGTCGGAATAATCTTCTTGTCGATATCATCATATTGACCCGTGCCAAGATATCCCTGCAACACTTGCTTGGTAAAGTACATCGGTGCCGGAGATGCATCTGCATCATCCCCAAGGAGACTATCCATTCTGATAGTATTGTCGTCAACATCCGGGCTAGCCGCAACCGCATCGTTCACGATTCTCAAGAACTGACGGTTAAAGTCAAACTTATTACGAGCATTGATGTCATTCTTGACAAGATGCGCTATTTTGATGCCAAGTTCACCATTGTTTTGCAGGTAGAGCAACTTCTCTGCGAGCTTATTTTTAAGCGAGTTGACCTCGTCCGCAGTAAGAATAGCCTTGTCTTTACCGTCAGTAACTGCATCCAAAGCTTCCTGGTATGCTTGCTTTGCTACCACCGCATCCTTATTACCTGGTGTCGTGGTATCTACAGGCTCCCCTTGCATGTCATCGGCATCGGTTTTCCTTACGTTGATTTCTTCACTATCACCAGTTTCTATCGGAGGGTTTTCAACCTCAACCTTGGTAAACCTATCTTCCAACCGATGGATAAAGTCATCGAAATCACGGAACGTGATATCTTCGACCGCAGATGCAAGTTCTACAGTACCATACTTTTTGTTCAATTCCTCGATTATGGCGGTTTTCAACGTCTGTGCGTCGTCCGCATCAAACGGTTCATACTCTTCCGAGAATACATTGGCATATGCTTTCTTACATGCATCGAGCAATACATCAATATCACTATCGCTGAACTCATCTCCGCTATTAGAATCGGTATCCTCATCTACGGAAGAAGACTCATTTGCATCGGCATCCATAGCCTTAGCCGCTTGCAGCATCTTCTTGTAATCCCAGTCTTTCAGATTCCACCTATTCGGCGCAACGACATCCAAAATTTCTTCAACATCATCTGTGGAGTACCAGAGAGTGCTGTCAAGGTTATACATATCCTTCAAGTGATTGACAATACGCTTCGGCACAGCGTCCTTATTCACCGTCCCGAATGCCGGACGGGCCCATTTAAAGTGGCCTGTCTGAGGATTATACTCTTCGTAATAAAGGACCAACGGCTTTGCTGGGTTCACAAACGGCTTTATGGTATCCGCCCTTTCTTCTGCTTGCTTCATCGTGCTGGACAGAATCTCATCAAACAACTGAACTACGCCAGACATATCCGTCGGAGAAGTGAACTCCACCGTCATGCCCTCAGACTTCATGGACCTCAATGCTTCCAAAACCTTCTTAAACGAGTCGTTGGCTTCCTTCGAGTTGAACATGATTCGGCCAGCCATTCCATGCTTAGCAACCGCTTCACAATACTTTCCGATAGGAGAGTTCAGCACGTCGTTCACACTTGAATTGACGACAGGATGGTCATGGAGACTCAATCCACGACTCAACGTCTTCACAGTCTCGTTGTTCACCATATTGCCATCGGCATCTTGCGCTGCCACAAACGCCATACCGTGCGGGATAGCAAGGAAGTATACATGTCCCTCGCCCGTACTTTTAACTTTTCGGGAAATAATGTTCTTCAAGTCTGTTTTCGCAAGAGTCTTATCAATACCTGGAAGGCTCTGAATGTCGTGGGCAGCACCATCAACCGTCTTGAAAACGAATCGTGTTTCAGCCTCAAATCCAGTACGTGTAGTCACATTCTCAATATTTTGTGCAATATGGGTATTAGCGCCCACATCCTCCCCCATCTGGATAGATGCCTTCATTTCGGACAGCCATTCATCGATAGGAACGTCTTCATCACGAAGGCGTTCTACGGCAGGGGTAACCCTCTTAGTATCTNNCATGTCAACATGAGCCGTGTTAACAACACCGTTTCCTGTAAATTCACGGTCAGTGTTCGTATTCTTACTCGGCATTCCTTCGGCAACGGCGACTGCACGAATATTATTTTTGTCTGCAGCAGACCTCTTCGGCTGTTTATTAAGCGCCTTATCCAAGTTAATACTATCAACCACATATCTTTGAGAAACCTCATCTTTATGATACTTTACCCATCTATCGCCATGCTTGTTGAATATATCACCAAGCCCAGCAGCGACGCAATCACGAATAAGAGACTCGTCCCTGAGCATTTCAATAAAATCTTTGGTCGAAATAGCAAGAACCTTATTCTGCTGGTCAACACCAGTCGGCTTACCGTTTTCTGCCAATTCATCGGCTATTGCAGTATATTGGTGCTGTTTAAGAATGTTGCAGAAAGCATCCATAGAACCACCTGGCAAGGCAAGCATATCCACTACATATCGTGGATAAACAAGAACGTCAGGAATGTTCGCCGTAGTAAGCCTATCAGGAGACACCACCTTCATTTGAGACTCGCCCATGTTGGCAAGAGAACCCCAGTTCGTCTGAATTCCATCTAAGCTTCCATCGATAGGTTCCAATGCGCTCTTCGCCACATCATGCGTCTTTCTTGTAAAGAGTTCCTTCACGCTAGAAGCATTGTCTCGCTTATCGCTGGCTTCCTTCCTCATCTTGCGGGCATTATCCATGAAATCGAAGATGTATTTAATGAACGCAGCATAGAGCACGGTATCATCGAAGTCGCCGTAGTTCGGAACACTGGCCTTACCAGAAAGCAGTTTATAGTTCCTTTCCAGGGCGTCTTCAATCTCGACATACTTGCTGCCGGATACCACGTTATACATCCTATCATCTTGTCGTTTTTCTAGCGTGGGCTCACCATTTTCGTTCTCTTTAACCACAAAGCTATTCTCTGCCAACTTCGTCAATTCCGTACCGATAAGCTTCAAGAAAAGCTCGAATACCTTCGGGGCATCGGCGTTACCATCTTGACCAACACCGCATTTGACTGACGCAACAGCAGGATACTGTCTTGCGTACTTTTCAAGGGCTTCCGGGGTCCTTGCAGATTTGATGAACACACTGCGAACACGACTCTTCGGGAGAATACTTGCGGCAAGTTCAAGCAAGAATGCATTGTCTTTTCCATCATATGTGTCGGCAGCCCATTCGAACGTGATTGGCTTCAATACCTCCCTAGTATTGCCGTTGCCATCCGTTGTCGTCGTAACCATGGACCTAATCTTTGGCGAAGCAGACTTCTGTGCCATTTCCAATGTAATCGGGAACTTGTAATCCCTGAGCGCTCTAAAGTTGTCTCCAGCCTCGCTCTTCACTTTCTTGTCAATCTCGGCAGAAGACATTCCTTCGAGCAAAATTTGCAGCATATTCATACTAAAATCCCTGTAATGGACTCAAATTCACATATAGTTTATATAACGACATTAAAACCAATATCGAAAAAAAGCGGGCATAACCCGCTTTATTTTAAACCTGACCTCGTATCAAGGTGCTTGGCTAGTCGCCCAACACTTCGAACTCACGGGGCACGTTACGGATAGGCAGGTTGTGCTCCCGTATCACATCCACATACGTCTGCAATGCCTCTCGGTAGTCACTGTGCTGGTCGGCATCGCCGCCTACGCTTCCATTAAGCAAGGTTTCAACAGTAATGGCGACCCGAAGGTGCAAATAGTCGCATTCAAGGCCAAGGAATTGGTCTTCACTACCCCACCGTGTGAATCTAGGTTCGAACAGGAATCCATTGTTGTACGCAATAACGTCCTGAATAGCACCGACCCTCATACAAAACCCGCAGGAATAGAAGGGATTGCATAATATACCCGTATCCACCAATGTAGCCCCGCTCAGCGGAACGAATATCTTATGATGACGGGCGTCGTGCTCACAGGAATACAGCATGCAGTCAATATGATTGCCACGCATAATTTCAAGAACACGTTCAATGTTGTATTCTGTCGGATAGCGGTCCCCGTCGAAGAACTCCACACAGTCGTCATAGCTCGGTCTGAACGTGTCCAGAATATACTGCAACCCAGTGTTTCTGTTCATGCCCCTATGACCCGCCGACGGCATAACGACATAGCGACAACCAATGGCCTCGCACTCCTTAATGTCATCTGCGGTAGGAGCATCAAACACAAACACGGTATGCTGGTCGTGAGGAAATCTTCTGATATTCTCCGTTTGATTATGCGACAAAATTACACGATAGAGCATTAGTACCCCATAACATATATTTTACCGTCGATTTTCACAAAGTATGCCGTAGCCGTGGCCAACACAGGAGCCTGAATGCTCTCGCTAGCAGTCGGTCCCCAAGCAACTTGTTTATTTTCCGTAGGAACCCTATTAAACGTAGGACGGATATAATGGTTAGAAGAGTGGGTTGAATCCGCCCATCGGTTAGCCGTAACAGAACCACCGTTGTTGTTATAGAAGTATATGTAGAAACTTCTATCATCCATGCCGGGTGCAAGCATACCTCCAGCGTGAGTCCCATCTACATCCATAATAGATTCACCGTTGCTAACCCTCGCATTAGCCCGGATGTTGATAGTAACCTCATAAACGACACCTTCCAACAAATTATCCGTTACAATATAAAGTCCTTTTTCAGGATTCGGAATTTCTTTAATGTGAGGAGCTTGCCCGTCAGGGTCGCCATCAAAAATACCTTCTGCCACGATTTTATACCATGTGTTCCAGATTATTTTGTTACTTCCGTTCGGGCGAAGACCCAATGGAATTTCTGAACCCATATCTGGGTGGTCGTATGCCACGACATCATCCCTGTTATTATATACCGTAAACTCACCGTCCTGCAAAACAGAGTATCTAACACAGGGCTGGGGGGTAGCGCTCACGTTGGCACTAGATATCGTAACGTACTGATTATTTCCACGATATGGGACAATCACGCCATCATCCTGTATAATAATAATGTTAGCACTATTACCGCTTCCACCCGGCTTCCATGCAACGGTAGCGACATTATCCTCGGTTCCAACGACAGTAAGCACGTCATTTATAGAAGGAGCCCTGGCACCGTCTACTCCACGGTTGCCCAGAACCATCTTGTTCATATACATGCCAACACCACCCAACGACCATATCATCGGATAGTTCTTGCTGTTTCCCGTGATGAAGGAGCCGAACTCCGTAATGTAAGAGCTTGCCGAGTTCTCCTGTGGACCAATAGTGGTTCCATCCAATCCACCCAGGATTAGCTGATTGTTTATGCTTGCCGCAAGAGCCAGAGAACCGTAGATGTGCAGGTTGTTGAAGTGCAGGTGCTCGGTTGTGTGGCCAGCCAGCGTAATCAATCTACCAACCAACGTACCATAAGATATGCTAGCCAAGCTCAGGAAATGCCTTGTACCCGACTCGTACACATATGAACTATCAGTGAGAGCAATGCTAGACTCCGAAAGTTTCATCACTCCGTATTGAAGGTCATGCTGTACGTGTCCTGTCGTCGCAGATTCCGTCAGCTGCACAAGGCTATATCCAAGGGATATGTCCATGAAGTTAATTTCACTTTTTCTCACGTCACCTGAGTAGATATAGTTACTTGTAATAGACGAACCACACAGCTTGATTCTGCTGTGATTGACGGTTACTGAATCCAGCGTCCTATCCTTATACCAGCTATTGAGATACGGCATCTGAGTAGATGAATAGCCATCATATACGGCAGATATTTCAGAATATGCCGTTTGGATGTTGACTATGCCAGCCGAAGTGAGTGACATACGGCTGTAATTTACACTGTTAGCCTTCGCATCTTCGCCTGACTTACGCCAGAAATGTGACTGATATCCGATAATATCGCTATAACAAACGCTCGCACGGTCGTCGTAATCCGACATAGATGGAAGCTCGTCCTTGTGGTCGTTTACAAGCGTAACCCTGGACATGTGAACTGCAGGGACATGGCTGCTAGAGAATGCAATCAAGTCAGAATAAGATACCGTTTGGTCAAGTGTTGCCGACTGGCCAATCACTCGGGAGTCGTACATTTCCTTGACATTGAGGTAACGACCGATGATACTTGACTGGTACGCCCTCTCAATAGAGCTAACTTCGGCAAAAATTGCACTTGTCACGCTGCCATAAACAAGCGTACGTTCCGCCACTATCAATGCACGGCATGTCGGTAAGGTATTTCTCGCTCCTATAATATTGTTAGAACCAGCAACCGCAGAGAACACCGCACCCGTCAACTCGTTACTGATTCCGTTCAATACGGTATTGTAATGAGAGTCGATAATCTTGTTATCCATTCCGCTAAGGATGGCGTTATAGTGGGCCGATGCCATCATAATGCTATTCTTACCAGCATTAAGATTATGGTCGCCTGCACTGACACTGCCTTCCATGAGAGCGTATGAGTCATAACCAAGCTTGTACTTGGGGATGCCATCGGATATCTTAACTGCATCGGCAACACAAAGGACGCCTACATAATTAAGGGCTGATTCAAACTCAGGGAAATTCGGTTTTTCGATAATCGTGAATTTCTTACCGTCAAACTCGACCACATGCGGAACACCTGCGTAGTCATCGCCCTCGTCGATAGCCAGGTAGATTACTTTCGTTGCGTTATAGACAGACGTTCCGCCTCGGCCTCTCGTAACTCCGCCAAGAGGACAAACATCTCCCGTTCCGCCAGTGATTGGATTATCCTCATCATCTGTCCAGTATGAGGACGACCTGACCTTGTCAATAGACTCATCGGTCGTATTGGCAATAATCGCATTCCAGTCATCCATTGTCGGAATTCTCCAACCAGTAGAAGACAACTGTTGGCGAATAGCCGGAATAGCGAAGTCAGCATCGTCATTGTACCGCTTTGTGAAGTTATACATCTGTACTTTCGGGAGTTTCAGTTTTTTAATCCGCAGGAACTTATATTGGCTATAATCCCGAGTGTCATCAGACTCAACAACATAATACACATGATACTTACGCTCTTCAGCACCAATTTCATAGTCTCTGAACGGATTTTGCGTCAAATCAATTTCGGCAACAAAATCAGCCCTATCGTTCAGCGCAGGCGGATACCAGCCGACCCTAGTGATGCCATTTTCCGTCGTCGAAATTTCCGTCGGAGTCCTGGTTATCGTAATGTACGGCATGTCATAACCCCTTGCGTCACGACCCTCGCCGCACATGTCAGTAACCGTACCTATTGCATCGACGTAATCATTCGACTCAACATCCTCTGGATAATCAAACGATTTTCCTGTCTGGTTAATGAACGAATAAATTTCATAGTACAGCTTTGTACGGAGCCACAAATTGCCGAATCGAACAGCATAACCTTCACCCTCGATGTTACTGCTTGGGGTCATGTCAAAATACACATGCCCATCAATCTCCGCATCACTCAGTGAACCAATTCCGTCAGCATATGTAATATTTCCATAGAATGCTGAATATGAGTCCGATTGTCCATCCGTCGCCTTTCTTGCAAAAATGTTGCGACCCGAATTCTGTTGTTGAGGATATCCGATTCCCCCAAAGTGAGGCATATTATCCGAATACACATCATCAATAGCCTTGCCTTCATCTAAGGCAAGCCTGTTCCTGACCGAGTTGGAATTATAATCCTTGGCATCGACCAAGTTTCTAAGGCCTGTGGATACCTTGTCGTCAGACTTGATTTCTTCTGACTTGGGGCAACAACCCTGCTTGGCATTCTTCTGGTTACGGAGATAGCCCATCTCAATCTGCATGTTGATGATAGCTTCGCCCATAGCGGCATTTGCGACAAGCTGGTTCTTATACCAGTCGAGGGCGTCGTCTTCATATAGGTTATAGAACACGGCGCTTTCACGGATTACAGAAGAATTCTCTGCCGCAACAGAGAGGTCGATGAAAATATCAGACTGGAATTCAGACAGACCGTCACCCGTGTCGCTCAACGTGACCGGGGAATCCCATTCGCATACGGCGAACAGGACAGGTTCAGCCTCGGTATCAATCTGGTACTGGGCCGTCATGTCACCACTGTCGTCAGAACAACCGTACTGCCTCATCGGAACGGCATATATACCGATACGGTTGAATTTAAACGAAACCTGCTTTGTATTGAACAGAGCCAGCTCATCTTCTGTCGCCAACGGATTCATTGCAGTGACATCTCCGTCACCATCTTTGAAATATACACCGTCCTCAGCGTTTCCGTTCAATTTCAAGTCAACTTTAAGCCTGATTCCAGTTGCATACTCGTTGTCTGCCGTCTTGGTCGTACTCGTCACCGAGTAGTCGCTAAACGGGAAATACTTGGTGGCCTTAGACATGTTTCTGCATCCTGTATTCTCGTCATACAGGAGACCAGATGCATTGACCGGGGCGCAATACTTGTTGAAGTTAGAGATAGAAAGCACTTTCCAATACTGGAGGCACAACTTGTTGTAGTCCTCGTCCATATCGGTCTGCTCATTCTGTGTATATGTATACACGGAAGGGAACCATCCATCAAAGTCTTCTGAAAGCGGCAATCCGTTAGCGTAATTAAGTGCATCTCCGTTGGGCACATTCTCCAGGCCCGCCTTGTAGCCTTCATAGTTACGAAAGTCTGTGGATACCCTTGGAACCGTAATTGCGCCAACTTTCTCCACTGGATAGAAATTTTCGACACCTTCACTTCCAGAGCCAAGGAATGTGCCCATACCAGTTGTATTCCATCCTTCGCCTGCTGCTTTGTATCCAGTATAAAGCAAGGGAGCTGGCAACGGGATTTTAGAATTCGATGTTTCAAATTCGTTTTCGGTTTGAGACGCAGTAACTTCAATACCCTTATAGACACAGGCACCCTTCAATCCATTCTTGTCTCCAACCCACGTAACGAGGTTATTCCTTCCGTTCCCGTCGAGGACATATCGATAGTTCTTCTTGATGTTGCTGTCATAGTTCACCGACTTGAACTTAGAGCTAGCCTTTGTCGTCTGGTAGCCGTCACCATTCATGTCGCCCTGGAAGATATTGTAGATAATATCTCCGTTTTCCGTCAGCTTCGTCATATTAGGGCCAAGCTTTTCTTTAGCTTCTTCCTGCAATTCATCAGGAACGAACGCCAGGGCATACCAGCCAATCCACCAGTGCTGCCCCGTAACCTTGGATGAAGAAGCCAATAGTTCAACTCCCTTATTAGTTATCTGTGTTTTTCTGCCTGCCATATCGATAGTCTCTGAAATACAACAATAGTTTATAATGTGGTACAAAACCAAAACCGTACGCTTATAAACTATATTCAGAAAAAATTCAGGAATGATTATGATTAATCGACTCAAAATATTCACCGAATCGGTTTCCCAAATGGACATAGGGCCAGCCGAGGTGAGCGCCCTCACCAAATTATTCAAGGTCTGCCTCGAAAGCGCCCTCATGCTTGATGACGAGGAGAATAAGGAGTACGATACAGATACGTCTGGATACGACTTTAGTGAAGACGACTATTATACCGGGAATAAAAATGAACGTCCAAGTAAGTACGATTCCGAGTATGATGACGTTGATGAACCAGATACAAGATTGTCAGGTGAACTCCGTGACGAGCTCAAAACAGACCGGTCCATATGGCGTGACGATGACTTCGGATTAAACACACCACCAGAGCAAACAGAAAATATCGATTACGAATCAAATGTCGGAACCTCGTTGGTTAACGCTTATATCAAGTTTGCCCCCAAGTTGCTCGACAAAAACCTATGCACCGCAGAAGATGTAGACAATATGGGCAAGTTCATCGATTGGCTAATCAAAAAGTTCAATTCAATCGACGCATCAAAGTACATGCAGCGGTTCGTCAACATGTATAGTCCAGATAACAAATCTAGGTCCAAAACGAAGAAAATCTTAGGCGATGGTGGTGAACTAGACAAGGCCTTAGACTTCTTCAGCAAAGGCCAGCCAGTAATAACATTGCTGAAAGAAATCAAGAAAGATTTAGGCGATAAACTCTCGAAGGCATCTCTCTCTAGCGACTCAAACATATTCTCTGGTGCAAAGGACGACCCCGACAATGCAATCGAAGGTCTTAATGAACGCCCTAACGACTCAAGCATATTCTCTGTTGCAAAGGACATCAACCGTTACGTTACGCAAAAGTTCAACTCGGTTGATGGCGCACGAGATATCTACACAGTCAATGAGTTCGCAGAGGATGACACGGGATTCGACAACAGCACAGAACTTGACGCTTACCTTCCCCCAGCGGAAGATAATGTACCCATGGCAGCAGATACAAACACAATGAGCAATTACACCGAAACGAACGCCCAAAAGAACACCGAATCAGAGACCGACTCTGACACGGACGCCCAAAAGAACACCGAATCAGAGACCGACTCCGACAAGCGTTTTCCAGTCGACACTGACCCAAAAGATGTAGATGACGCAATAACCAGCTTTATTAACTTTGTCCCGACAGTAGACATCCCGGAGGCTGAGTTGAATACGTTCATCAATGAAGTTGACAACAACAAGAGAAGCAAGGCTAAGTCCATCGCAGACAAACGTGTCAGCCTCACACATGAACATCACGGAGATGTAGCAAACGCATCCACATTAAAGCGTGGTTCTCGTATATTCGCTGGACTAAAACGTAGATAGCTCCATATTTTAACAAAAAATGCCGACTAAATGTCGGCATTTTTTATTCAAACGATGCAGTCACCTTAGGCAGTGATGGCTTTCCATCCAAATCGCTTGCATTGATGACAGGAATAGTATCATCCTTCGCTTGGCTCCTAATGTGGGCAATGAGCTTTTTCACCATTGACTTCTGGTAAGCCGAGTAGGAACCTATCTTCGACAGAGGATTCTCCGAGGCAACAAGAACTATTGATACCGCATTCTTATTTGCCGCCTCATCGTTGTATTCAAGGCCGCTGGCATAATAGGCATCCTGGTCAAGCTGTACAAACTGCAAGAATCCAGAGTTGTTGAGTATTCCCGTCTTTGATTCGGACGCTATCTCCGGGTCCCCTTCTATCTGCCCAACAAGGTAGTGGGCACTCGATTGTGAGCCTTCCTTCATAAACTCGTCAGCCATCTCAGGGAACGTCTTTGTATCGCTGATTCCAATGATAATCTTATCAATTTTCTTGTCGAATCTCGATATGAAATTACGGCTCAACGATAGTTCAACCTCGTCAACCTTATTTCCATTAGCATCATTGATAGGCAGGAATGTTGCACTCGGGTCCCCTTCGACTATTACTGACGGTTCGTTTGTCTTATTATCAGCCGTCGGGTTGTTGTACATCTCGATTGTCTTTTCAGACACATGCGGGATAGTCAGGTATTCACTTCCCTGATTCAATACACCCTTTCCAACAGGCATTGCTGTAAAAATGTCTATGCTAGCCTCGGTCAATACCGCATGTTCAGCAACACCCTCATTGTTGTTAGCCCCCGTTCCTGCATTATGATATGCCTTATCGCTGGTCATCAGTATCTTGCTTTCGCCATCCCATACGATATGGCCACCGTTAGGGCAATCTATTGTGCTCATCTGTTTCGCCCTATCGTAGTAACGCATGAATCCATCACCGCCAAGGTTGTAAACAGCGACGTTAGGATACGAGTTTTTCGCCGTGTAGTTATAGTCAAAGAAACCATCCTTGGACGGAGAAACGGCAACATACCTGCCCTGTCTAATGTCCCCATCGATGAAGTACACTTTCAGATAATACCCCTTCTCCGGGACAGCATTCAGGCAAGTCATATCAGGCCGGACGAAATACTGAGCATCATCATCGATTTCGTCGGTTTCCCCAATAATTCTCGCCTGTACACCACCCCTCAATTCGGGGTCAACCTTGTTCGTCACAACCAAGGCGTCATACAGGAAATGTTCTCTCATTTGTCCCATATATTACCACACTTCGATGTTTCTGTATCGTCGATTTCGTAGTTCATGTTCACGCTAGTCTTACCCGTTGACGTGAAAGTTACGTTATTAACATATATTTTCCCGTGTGGAAGGTCCAAATACTTGATGAAATCATCGAACACCACCTGAATCGGCTTGAAGCACTTGATATTCTTTATAAGGGTACTAAGCTTCTCGTCGCCAACTACACCGTTGTCGAAGTTCGCATCACTGCGGAACTTTACCTTGACGTGCGGAGTAGGAACCCACTTGCTTATCTTACCCTGTTCATAGTCGGCATTTTCACGGGCGCTAACCTGGTCTTCCTCAATGAGTTCATCGTAAGGACGGTTAACATCAGTCCACATCGTGATAACCTCGGCAACAAGGCCGAAGGTTTCCATGAGCATTTCAAGACCCGGCTTAGTTCCTCCCAACGTGTAATACTGCGGGAGGTTAGACACAGTTTCTCTCAAAGCCTTCTCACGAGCTTCCCTCGTTGCGTACATACGGTTTGAATCCACGTCATTTTTCGCATCGGTGATGTCATATCCCATGAAACGAGCAAGGTACCCAATCAGCTCGTAGTCGATTACATTAGCATCCCTCAGATAAATCAAGCGTTCAAGTTTTTCAACCAGAGGATACTTCATGTCAGGTATTCCCTTGAATTTTTCATCCATGTCATATCTAGGTGCGACTGACGCATAGTCATGCTTAGAGTTGAACTGCGGCATAGGCTGTTCAGTCGTATCGAGATTTTCCACATACGGGCTGGCAAAGTTGTAGCTCCTGATATGGAACGGCATTATGTACGAGGATATTCCGTTGTCGATATCATCGGCAATCATGCGTTCGACTTCCGGGTATGTATACGGATGATACACATACTCATCAATCATTTCATCGGTGCTTGCATTGTCCCACTCGTTGTTGTGATACCTATCGACATCGAGCTTCTTGATTTTCATTATACGCTTTTCCTGACATGGTGTCCACAGACCCTTCTTTACAATATACCTCTTCGGCATGTCGTCATGAAGATTGTCGTACGCAAATACTATGTCACCTTCCTGGAACTCGTATTCACCATTGATGCAATTCAGATACTGCTTATACTGTCCCAACGTATCGACATCGTCAAGATGCCCTTGATACGGGATATACACGCCCTTGAATACATATCCACCAAGCATGTCAATTTCATCGAGGGTCGTATCAGCGAACTTGTAATGGAACGCCTTGTCATTTATAACCGTCGATACGATTGCATTGTAGTATTTATCGTTCACATACAGAACAATCCTCGTTCCAACCTTGAATCCATGAGGTATCTCGGTTTCCACATAACTCGCCTTTTGCTTTGTATCGATGCTATCCACGATAGGAATGCCATACTTGAATATCTCGTATGTTGACTTACGATTAACCATAACTTCGCTTACGAGGTACTTGAACCATTTACCTTCATTGCATGTCATCTTGCAGTTGTTCACCGGGCGGCCTGCCGATTCCTTGATACTCTTCGGCACAACCTTGTATGTAAACATGCGGGCGGTCGCCACAGTATCGACCACAAAGCGTCCGCCAAATTCCAGAGGATATACCCCACTGATATACACGCAGCTCTTCTTTGGAACCAAGTCCATCCTGTCATGCACGACGACGGTCACTGTTTCGTTACCGTCAAACGTGATTGATTCAATCAGGTTATCATCTCCCTTTGCACTGGATGGGTTGGTCGAAGTGATATCCATGATGTTCTGGTGGCTATACAGATAAAACGGAGTCTCGATTGTATCTCCCGAGAGTTCAGTCCAATCCATTATGCCTACCTTGTAGAATGTATCACCCACCTTCAAGACATCGCCGTCTTCAGGAGAAACCATAGAATACGAGTTCTCCAACTTGTTAGATGAACCCGATGCCCCGGTATCGTAATGAAGCCATGTACTTCCTGCAAGAGGCACATGAACAGAATCAATCTTAATTCCATACACATAGTCGTCCACGACGACATCAACCTTATGCTTGTTTCCAAGTACGGCGCCTATCCATCCGTTAGTATCATCCGTTGTAGTAGGAGCGTTCAGAATAGTAACCTTCGTATAGGGTGAATATCCGTGCTTATATGCTGTACGCACATACAGATACCCCGCCTTGTATTTCTCATCAGTCTGGTCTTCGGTATAGTAATCTATTTCAGTTATCGGATTGTAGATATCTCGATATCCAGTAACAGTCACCTTTCCCGACGCCTCGATACTCTCTTCGTCATAATCAGAATGCCTTATGTATGTGAAGGTATCCTGGTCGATAACGGTAATCGTGTCAAACTCGTTTACAGGAGTGTTGAAATCAAACATTTCATACGGGCTTGCCGCTCCACTAACCCGAATCTTGCTCTTGTCTGGAAGGTTATGCTTCAACGCAGTCACAGTCACCGTATACGAGCCATCCTTGTTTTCGTCGGCAATCAAGCTGACTGGATATACATTCAGCGTATTAGCAAGGCCTTTCAACGCAATGCCTTCGCCAGGAATTGTACTTGCGACTGAATAGTTTTCCATATTTTTCAGGACTATGTCATTCTCTTCATACGTCGTGTAGAACTCGCAGAAACCCGTCCTAGCTTTACCAGACGTATTGTATGTTGCCATGTTCAACAGGAAGTCTCTATCCTTCCATCCAAAGATAAGTCGGTTATCGTCCGCCTTTTCAATGAACAACCTGTTCAATACATCAGTCAACTTTTTATATTGACCGACATCAACCGTCTCGCCATAGTCAAGCTGGGAGGTACGGAAAACCCCCGCCATGTAATCATTGTATATCGGTTTACGAGCAATGTCAGCAACGGTATACATGTACGGAACAATAAAATCTTTCTCAATCTCACTCTCGGTTTCGTTACCAGAGATAGGCTTCACCACCCGATATACGGACTTCGTATACGGCCAGTAAATCATGTCACCTACCTTGTATGCGGTTTCTTTTTCATACTTCTGGACACGCATCACAACATTAGATTCGTCGGTATACGCACACTTCAATAGATAGGAACCGTCAGCAGGGAGCCAGTAATCCCCTGTGTAGATATCGTCATAGCGATACCTGCATTGTGCCGTATTGCTTTCAGTATCGACTTCACCAAGTACAGCTCTCGACTTATCATCGGGCCTTGTCAGGAAAGTGAACTCAAATACACCATTCGACAGTACCGGGATAGCCTTGTCGAAATACACATGATACTTTGCACCAGCCGGGTCCATCAAAGTACACTGCTTAATCGTGTACAATTCGGGCTCTGCCGTCCGTACAAGCCCATCGTCACCAAGTTCAATCTTACTCAGTAGGCAGAAGTCTCCCTTCTCAGGAACTACTCTACTGTACATTGTCACGTCGCTGTCATCCGTAGTGTCAGCATCATATATGCCCATGGCAGCATCCATAGCATACACATCAACTACCAGCGATTTTGCCTCGCTGACAGCGACCCGATTTCCATGTCCTATCGACGGGAACTTCAGCTGCGAATTGTCTTCCAGCTTTCTGAAATACGAGCGGCCTTCCGACACAGAATAACTTGCGGTGGGAACATCGAACACATCGTCAAAGGCATCCTTCCAGGCATCCGATTCAGTGCCGTCGTAGCGATATTCGAAATAATAGTTGCTTCCTGACTCGATTGCAATACTATCCGGGATATCCACAAAGTTCTTTGGCTTTACGTTAATATAGTAATCGCTATCATTCGGGTCTTCCGCATAGCTGTACATATTCTCGAAACGAAGTTCCCCGATTTTCTTATTACTCCTAGTATTGAATGGATAAACAGTATCGCCTTCTGCGACCTTATCCACATTTATCGAAGCGCTCGGGTCCCATTCTATTATCGAGGTCGTCTTTGAATAGTCGTATCCAAGATGAGAATATGATAGAGCATACTTGTATAGACGATTCGGAGATGTCATGACCCTCACTCGGGACATCCCGCTGTTAAGGTCTATCGGAGTCCTAAACCTTATTCTCATTACGTTTCCGCACGGTTCAGTTTCAAGCTTATAAGCCCCAGATAGAGTAATATTGTTTACACCACTGGTGCCGATAACCTCGTTGCTCTCAATCATGAAAGTGTCACCTACATTGAGGTTCACTACATTGGACAACGTCAAATAACCGAACCTAGACTGCGACGGGTTCAAGTCATCAGGGATGAACTCTACCTTTTCTATTCTGTATTCCTGATAAATGTACGAATCCTTTCCGTTGACAAACTCGTACAACTCCTTGAAATAGAATATTCCTGTCGGAGTATCACCGTTCCATTCGAAAATACCACGGTTACTAACACTATCAATGAAAATCGTGTTTGAAGAACCTGTATTTCCGAGGTAGTTGTACAAGTCAACATCTATGGTGTCGGTGCCTATTTCCTCTCTATATTTAGACGAGGCATTTTCGACATCGTTAATTGTAACATCAAACTTGATACTGTACACATTGGCATTGTTAACCTGGCCAACAAAGGATACCACTACCTCGCTCACATCTTTTGGAATAAACTTAATCAGTCTGGGCGCACCGTTAATCATCTTGTTCAGCGTATTCTTGAACGGGTCCTGAGATGTCCTCATCGGGTCAAGAATAAGCATGTTATCCGCCTTATTGACATAATACGGATAAACACTATTATCCTTGAACTGGATATAGACGACATCGCCATCCTTTGACGGGTCACCATCAGGATTAGCCTGCATCAGATTCTTGAGTACATCCAGCGAAATCGTTTCGCTGAACTCTCCTTCATAGTAGATATTATTCTTAGTGTAATCCAATGCACCTATCGTATTGTATGTTGCGTTGGTTCTCGGGAGAGACAGGTAGTACACATAAAGGTTGTTGCTATCGCATGCCGACAGTTTCTTCTCAAACTCGTCGATGCGCTTCTTCATTTCCTTAGCCGTACTCTCGGTCGCAAAATAGTTGAACGTAAACCTTGTAGAATCTTCAAGGTTCCTGTAAGCGTTATTCAGGTAATCACTGAACAACTGCATAAGCGTAACAACGTCCTCTTCTTCCTTCAAGAAGTCAGGGACATAGTTCATGAAATCTACGAAGCGGAACAAACCGCCATCATTCACTGCAATAGGATTCTTTGCCATGTTCGCCCCTTAAATTTCCCTGTCATAGGAAATCGTAATGTCCTCGGGATGTATCTCGCATTGGACGATTTCGTTATCCATCGAATAGTTCGTTATGTTGCCATCCTTGTCGATAAGGCTCTTTGCAACCTTGTACAACAAGACATTGCGGACAAGCTTCACGTACTCCAATCCGTAACGGATGTAATCATACATGAAGTTTCCGTTCTTTTCCACCATGGAAGTTATAACGTCAGTATCGATGAACGCCAGCTTATTTTCCTTGGTTATAGTCCAACCTTTTATAGCATTGATGACATCATAATACCTGTTCGCCCTCTCGATATCACCAGTTCCACGAGTATCCTTGTACTTGGCATAAATCGACTTAAACATGGACTGCATCAAAAGGTCCCATATGTAGGCAACGAACTTGTCTACATCATCCTCGTTGATTCCGTCCCTGACAACATACTTGCCATCAGCCGTCGTCGCAAGGTACTGCTTGTAGTATGCACTGATAAGATTTGCCATTTCGGTCTGTGCCGGAACCGGGAAGGTAAGGTTCTCCGTATATGAGTTATGCCCCGGAGCATGGTGACTGTATCCTAGCGTTATGTCAAATCCTGCCTTGTTGATAGAGCCGGAAGTAATGAACTCGCTAGTTGCATCGCCAAGCCAAGTCAATTCAGTCAAATCCAACCCATCGTACTTATCATCGGCAGCCTCGAATGTAACATTCACGCCAGCAACCTCAGGGAAAGTGTGTATCAACGACGCAATCCTTGACCTGTAAATTCCAGTCTTGAAGTCGGTATTGTCTTTGAGGTACTTGTAGACGGTGTATTTCAGCTTTTCCTTGATGTCGCTGAAATTGTTTCCACGATAGAGGATAAGTTCAAGCTTGATGTTGTAGTTATGGACAACCGGGTACACGTACATGTGGTATCCAGCGCCAACCGTAATCATACCACGACGGTTAAGTGCCCTCATGATACTATCAATTTCGCTTCCAACCTCGACAAAGTCATACGGAGTAACCTTAGCACCGAATACCGTATCAACATAAGGGAGAGTGATGATATCCTGGAACGATTGACCCTTAGGCATAGCCTTCATTATCATCTGGCGATTCTCTTCAACAGAACCACCGTACTTATTATGATACATCGCCTCGGCCACATATTGGACCGCAGTTTCCATCGCATCCCTAAACTTGTATGCACTACTCTTATCCGGCATCTTCTGGTTGTCATACTGCCAGATGTACATCAAGCCATTGACCTTGAAACCCGAAAGAAAATATTCGTCAGGAGCCGTCGGATAATACTTGTCGTCTTTCAGCCTATAAAGGTCCTTGATGGCGGTGAACCTAACCTGATTCATGTACTTGATATCAAGCGTTCCGTCAGGCAGCTTCGTGTTCAGAATATCCTCGCCGAAGGCAGTAGCATACTTGATGTCGGCATACCTGCTGAGGAAAATCTGGTAACTCAGCTTGTTCACAAGCCTGTCCAAAGTAGAATAGATTGACGGGGCATTGTTCTTGATAGAATCAATGCTTTCGATGTCAAGTCCACCCCTTACGTCGCTTGTCAAAGCAAAGCTAAGGTCATCCAGCTTGATATCAGACTCGTTTTCATACTCGTTTCTGATGTGGATATTGGACTTGTACGGGGTAATCTTCGTTCCAACGACGTTGATGAGGTTTCCCCTTTCGCCGTTTGTGTAGAAATAGCGGACCTTCACTTCACCGTAAGGGATGGCGGATTTCAAACCGTCGCCAAACCTGACCTGAACGCTTCCATCGTTGGCTGTTTCAAGCAAGACCGTATAGTTGGTCGTGGAGTTCTCCCCTTCGACGAAAGCCTCGATGTCGTTCACCCTGTTTTCCATCGCAGGGTCGATAAAACCTCTGCGTGAAATTCTCCAATAAATGTTTCCGTTGATTGCATCGGTGCTATCAAAGTTATCTACGAGGGACGCATCGGTCGTGACACTGGTGAATGTATTCTTTCGGCTTTCAAACTTGTGGTCGTCAGCATAGTTAGGGTCATTCTCGCCAAAATAGTCACTAAATCCACCGTCAGCAAGATAGAACGTCTGGTTCTGACTACCGTTGGACACAAAGACAGTTTCCTTAAAGTACCCCTCAGCACAAACACAGGTTCCAGACACTTGTTTCAGCAGACCAGTTTCATCCGGGTCGTTATTACGGTCGTACTCCCATTCGGAATCGCTGACGGCAGTCAAGATGCTGCTTCCGATACTGAACTGAGTTCCCATCGGGATGAATATCTTAATCTTTCCGTAAATACCAGTCTTCTTTGTCTGTATGGCAAACGCAGCTTTCGCCGGGACAGGTCTACGGATACTATAACCAAGCATTCTTGCGCCAGCATAAATTGCTGGCATATTGTAGGCAGTTTCCAGAAAGGCGTTATTGAACGAGCTTTCACCGTAGTAGGCCATAAGGTCTGCCACGCCAGAGAAAAGTTCAATCATCATTCTTCCGTATGAAGAGGTGCTGAAATCAGCAAGCTTGCCACCCTTAGCCTTAAAGATGGTCAACAGGTTATCCCTGATGTCATCATACGATATGTTGGTGTATTTTCGAGATATATTCGTTGCCATAATAAACTGCCTTTATTTCACAAAATAGTTTATAATCTGGTACGACTTTCAGACCATGAAAAAAGGCGGCGTAAATATATACACCACCTTTTAGAATTTATTTCAGTTATTATTATGCGAGCTGCTGTTTGTAGCCATCAATGATAGCTTTTGCCGCATTAGCAGTGGATTCTGCCTTATGAAATTCTTGAATGATAGATTCGCATTGAGCTTTCATTTTTGCAAGGCGAATATCGTTATCAAGAACGGCTTTCTTTTGCGGAGCAACAGATTCAGCCACCATCTTCTGCGTATTGTACTTTCTGACAATGGATTCAAGCTGAGTTTTCAGACGAGCGTTGCCAGTTGCCTGACGGTACGCACTGACGATAGATTCACATTGAGCCTTGAGCCTCTTCTGCTCTATCGATTCAGCAAGTATCTTCTGGTTAGCTGCTTTTACAATCGCTTCACACTTTGCCTGAGCAACATGCTTCTTGCGAATATGCTCGTAGTTGTTAATCACAGATTCCAGGCATGCACGAAAGTTCTTGCGGTGTACAGATTCGGTCAACGGCTTTTTATCCGTTTCCTCTTCGTCACCTTCACCTTCACCGTTGTCTTCGCCTCCTTCGCCACCTTCATCAACAACACCCGGAAGTTCTTCTTCGCTAGCGCTTGGAGCTTCGGATTCATCACCCTCTGAGGCAGGTTCCTCCGAGGCAGGAGCAGATTCCTCTGATGCACCTTCGCCGCCTTCGCCACCGTCACCAAGGTCTAGGTCGCTGAACGGGTCATAGTTGTCTTCCGTAGACGGTTCCTCAGAACTTTCAGGAGCGGCACCTTCACCACCTTCGGCTGGAAGTCCAAGGTCAGGCTCTGCACCCGGTTCTGCACCAGGTTCTGCCGGAGCTTCCGTACCAGCATCAAGACCATCGAGTCCAAGGTCAGGTTCACCACCCATATCGCCAAGACCTGCATCGGCACCAACATCTTCCTCAGGAGTAAGATGGGTCGTAGTGTCAAGTTCGGCCAAACCACTGTCGCCAAGGTCAGGTTCGCCTTCCATGCCCGGTTCCATGCCCGGTTCCATGCCAGCGCCATCAATACCCTCGGTTCCTCCGCTCGGGATACGGTCATCGCCCGTCATGTCAGCAGCAACACCATCCGGCTGAGCTGGGTTGACATTCTGCTTGCTGAGACGGTCAGCAGCATCCTTAATCTGCTGCTTGATGTAACCAGCGACATCCTGTCTGGTGTCATTCAACATCTGAATCGTTGCACCAGCCACGTCGATATCGTCATCAGTAATTTCCTGCTTATGAACATTCTCGATGTAGTCCTGGAACTGACTCATGTATTGGTCGCCTTCTTCCACGGAAATCGGGTCAACAGTAGAATTGAACATCGCACCAGACTGCACAGGAGCATCGACATTAACATCCATGATGGAACGAGGGTCTACAACCTCATCACCTTCTGGGGTAGTAATCATGTCAATACCAGAGTCGTCCGGCCCATACTTGATTGGACCTTCATCCATAATTGACTCGAAAAGAGCGGGCGAAGCATCAAAGGCCATGTTTGCTTCGAGCACCGTCGGTTTCTGTTCTTTTTCGTTAGACATTTTCTTCCTCGTAAAACGATTCATTATACACATAGTTTATAGGATTTAATCAACTGTTAAAAATTAGTTTTCGTCATATTCTATCTTAATATCAGGTACGCAGTACCCCGGCTTAGTCTTTCCGTCGATTTCAAGCTGCAAGTAGACATAATCCGTCTCCCCAGCAAGCATCGGATTGTAGATAGACCCCATCGGACGGCATATATTGTAGTTTCCTACCATGCAAATCGGATGGACAAACACCGAATTTCCGACATTCAACTCACAAACAGCCTCGTACGCATTGATGCAGGCGCCGTGCTTCAACGTGATTTCCGGGTCAACGAAGATTTCCTCTTGGTCAGTTCCGCCATTTAGCACGGTTACACCATCAACCGCTATGTTATTCACATCGGCGGCATTCGGAATTCGACAATCCTTGATGAACCTCATTGGGAAACGGGAGCCATCATGGTTTATGAAATGGTAGATTACACCCGGCGCAAGAGTCAGCATAGGCTTCCTTGCTCCGTTCAGGTAGTATTCAGGATGACCATGCGGGCCACACTTCACCTGTACGTCAACCGTCTCAATCAGCTTGTCGGTAACCTTTCCACCGGGTTCAGCCTGTGAAGGCAGCAATGCCCATGAGATAAAGTAGCCTGTCGTTGGCGGGAAATTAGGAATATGGTAGACGATTCCATTCGGATGAGCCAACATAAACTTCACATCAACCGAAATCGTCACATACTGCACGTTATTCTCGGCAACGCCACGGTCAACGACAAATTCAGGGTCGTTCGTAAGGTCTATACCAGTACTCGGGTCGACAAACCTGATAAAGTCGGCTTCGGTGGGCATAAAGGTGTGATTGAAGAACGTAACCCTGACAGGGTTGCCATCCTGCTTGTTCGGAATAGGTATCATCGGTTGGCGCACGCCATTCATGACCATCACGTTTCCGTAACCGTAGTCCTTCCACTCGACATTATACGAAGTGGTCGTCAGGCGATAGTCGAGCATCTGACCGCTATTTCCAGCCACCGTCAAATAGAACGGGTGCTCCTTGCTGTAATTCCAGATGTCATTCACGGCAATTACAGACTTCGTGTTAGTCGGCTGATGATAATCCACGGAGTTTCCTATATACAACCTAGCGGTATCTGGCTCCTCGGGTCGAGGTCCGACTGGATACAGACGCACGTTACTCAACTGAACGTCAGGCGGGTCTTTCAAAACGAGCTTAAAGACACACTCGAAGGAATACGCCTTGCATTCAGGGTCATCCGGCCTGTAAATACAGTACGTCGCACTGTCGCTTGCGTCATCCGACGGTTTAGTATCGCCATTCAAATGTTCATCGGAGTACACCGAGGGAACACATGAATCGATGCGTTTTAGGCCAAGGCTCTCAACATGTGTTCCGAAATCTCCATCCTTGCCTGTATATTTGTATAGTTCCAACCTAGCGGACATTGTTATCCTCCCATAAAGTACACATCGAGTGCATCGTTGATTGCATTGGAATATCCGTCCGAGCACCCCAACATTTTTGCGTGATTCTTATTAAATGCGCTATTATATTCTTTTGCTATCTCATTCACCACACCCAAATAAGGAAGGAGCGCCTTCATGCTCATCCGCTTCGGATAATTTATCCTTGCCAATACAGCATTTGTATTCTTGAATAGCAACCCATTGACATACACATAGAACGACCTCATCGCTCTATTTATTCGGTCCGCCTGCACATTTCCACCGTCTTCCACCGTACCTAGATTACCCGAAAAATGGAACCCGCCCTTAGAGGTGATAACCCCAGCTTGCTTAGCAAGATTCATTCTAAACATGAAATCATCTTCTGCGTGGGCGGCATTGATAAGTTCTTTCTTCGCAGCATCTCCAAATGCTGCCGGAGCCCTACTGGCAAGCACCTTTAAAAGTGACCATAGCCTGTATTCAGTAACCTTATCGTTAATTTCAGAACTGCCTGCATACGCAATTCCATTAGATACTGCATTGAACGCATAGGCATACTGAGCAGGTGTTATCGCCCTCGATATTACCGGGTTCTCGCAATCCTCATCGACACGAGCAATGTTGTTCATATTACGGTTGAAACTTTCGACAAAGTCATCCAATATGGACACCACAGGCTTGTTTTCATTTCTATACTTAGTCATCGTCCGAGAAGCATAATCGGACAAGCTATCCTTTGCATATCGATGCATCATGACATACAGGTTCGGCTTTTTCGCAATAATTCGCTCAATCGGGAAATGCGGGATGTTCGTCAAGAACATTATCTTGTAGTTGAATATGTAGTCACGGTCAATTCCATCGTCCTTGTATTCAGCACAATTCTGGTCAATAGAAGCATAAAACTTCTTACAAGAAGGAATATCATACTCCCCTATCTTCGCATCGGAAGGAGAAAACGTCATGATACAGCCGTTGAAGGTGTCATGAACAGACTTTATCAAAATGTACGCAGCAATAAGCTTATTACGAAGATTTGCCACAGGTTCAGTATTTGTATCCTTACGTGTAGATACTTTGCCNNGATATACACTTTCAACTTCGTTATACGGGTATCAAACGCATCATCAAACTTCACTGGTTCCCTTGCCACATTCTTATTGTTAGGTCCAAGCTTAAATAGTTCAATAATTACTTTATTACATAGATTGCGGATTTCATCTTCCGTTATATCAGGAGAAATGAGATTGATATTGCCATCAGGACCTTTTTCTACCTTTCCTGCCTGAACCAAATCAAACAGCAAGTTCATGTACGGGTCAGTCGCTGTCGCCAACGATGCATCACTATGCTCCGTGGTATTCTCTGCAATAAAGCTATACTTGTCTTCGGCATCACAAGCGACACGATAGCACGCAACGAAAGCATGGCCAAATGTGTCCCCTTCTTCTATTTGTTCGGTCGGGTCTCGGCCAAGACTGTCGCCATAAGTATAGCCAGACATTGCAAGTTTACCTGCCCAAAGACAGTCTTCCATGTCACGAACGCTTCGAGCATTCTTGACGATATTAGACAAGGCTCCCATCAACTTTTCAACTTCCGTCGGCTGGCTTTGCATCTTATCAGGGTCGATTACATCAACCCGCTCGCCATCATCCGTAGTTTCTACGATGATTCCTTTCTTTACGAAATACCCACGGATTTCGTCACGAGTGTAGGACTCATATAGAGAGTCCGGGTTTTTCCTATACGCAGCAGAAGCTTGTTTTTTCTCGTATACCTTCTCCAATAATCCTGCCGCTTCACTGTCGGTAGCAGACATATTCTGCACGTTATGAAATGCCCTTTTAACAGACTCGTCGTAGGCCTGCCTGCCTTCCAAGTACATACGAAGCGTATTCTTGTCTTCTGACAAGGTCGATACGTCCGTATGTTCAATACGAACATTATACAGGTCAATTTCGATTGCCCTGAACAACTCCTCTATTTTTGTATGACAGATGGTCGAGTTTTCCATTGCAATACCATCCAAGCGAGAACCGCTGAAATATGCAATGAAATTACGAATAAAATCGTCATCGAGTGAATCGACGAGTAATGTATCCGAATCTGGTATAGTCATCAACGTCTTTTGATAGACATTGTCAACTACATCTTGTAGGACCTCATCATTCTCCATAACATTACCGCTTAGTTGTCGTCACTTCCGTCATCAGAACCGTCGTCATCATCTGATTCATCGGTTTCCGAAGTATCTTCCTTTTCTGATTTATCTTCCTTTTCTGATTTATCTTCCTCTGACGGTTCATCATCTTGCTTTGCAGGAACGTCTTCCTTTTCGTCGTACGGGACACCTGTCACGGCCTCATAAGCGACCTTTGCATTCTCGATGATTCCACGAAGTGCATAAACAAGCTTATCCTGGTCGCTAATCAGCAAGTCTTCATCTTCGTTCGTTGGTCCTTCTGCAGCTTCCATTGCACCAGAGGCGTCAGCAGCTGCCGTGCCATCTCCACACGGGCCACCGGGGACGCTTGACATCTCGCCCCAGCCAAAACCCATAGGGAATGCTGGTCCATATGCCCTTCCGGGAGCGTATGCACCGATAAATTTACGGGAACCAAACCCAATCGTTGGCTGGAACCTAGGCGTTCCACCTTTCTTGCCCTTGGCTTTTTTGCGTTTCCAGTGAGCTTCTGTAAGAATTTTTGCATCCATAAGTCAATCCAGCATTATTCTAACATAGTTTATAATGTAGTGGCATGAATTCCCGCAAGCAATATAAACTATTGAGTGAAAAAGAGGCACAAAATGAACCCATACAGCGTATTAAACGTAGAACCAGAATGCACCGACGAACAGGTGAAAGCGGCGTACCGCAAGTTGGCGATACAGTTTCACCCCGACCACTCGAAAACCGACACTTCCGACAAGATGGCGGAAATCACCGAGGCATACAACCTTATAAAAACCGAAGAACTCCGCAAGAAATACGACAAGGAACACCAGAACAACGCAGATTTCACCCTATGGTCAAAGCTCTTCGGTGAATGCAACATCTGCAAGAACTTCCACAAGAAGCCCGTAGACAAAAAATACCAGAAAAGAGGAAGGAATGTAACCAGAACTATCAGACTCAGCGACGAAAAGCTGTTCTGCCCCGGCGAGGTTACCGTAAAGTATGTTCGAAAGTGCCTTTGCTATAACTGCTCTGGAACGGGCGCCAGCAGGTTCAGAAAATGCACCCACTGCAACGGTATCGGAAAAGTCCGCACGGTCGAACGCAGGGAAGATGGATTGCACGATGTGGTCCTTGCCTGCAAATACTGCAACGGACGTGGTTTGGAACCACAGGAAAAATGCACTGCATGCAATGGCACAGGGTTTATCGAAAAGAACGTCACGCTTACATTCATGCATGACGGAAAACAGATGGACTATACTTTCGTTGGAAAGGGTCACAGCGGAAAGAACAATGGCGAGAACGGAAGCGTAATCGTCCACCTCAGAGGAAAGAAGAAATGATTTCAGGTCACTACACAGGGGAGCTTAAAACTGCTATCGACGATGCTGCCGCACAGACTACCGACAGGGAAGGGGCGTTCTACTCGATTCTGAATAAGTATGGCTTCTATGACATCGACGACGAAAACAACGGTCTAACCCCGTGGCAACGAGATTCGGTTCCAGATTACAACAAGCGACGCATGAGCGCACTCGCATCCGCAATCTCCGATATGATTAAGGATTTCCTTGGAAACGAGTCCTACGGCGTGATGACAACTAAATTGGAAGAAATCATCAACAAGCTTGATGGCTTCCTTACATGTACCAAGTCGAAGACCGATACTTTGCAGGCAGGCATCTCTGCCAGTGGAGTTTTCGCCCCGGTCGGCGCCTCTGCAGAAAGCATGTATACAGCGAACGCTGCTGCAATGGGAATAAACCCGTATGACATCGACATCCTTCCGCCTCTCCTGATTGGATTGGGTGGACTTCCTATCAGCATGGGTTCATGCTTCCGTAGAGGACACTTTATGCCCGACTGGTCGTTCCTATATGACCATGAGATTAAGAAGAGTCCGACAATCTACGACTCGGAAGGAAGCCTATACATCGGTGCAGGTATACCTCTCGATATCGGAGGCAGCACCCGTGAGATGGTTCTTAAAAAGATTTTTGCGGTAGTTACCGTTGACGAGAACGGCGAGCCGCAAGGTGATGTAAAAGGCGGCATTCAGGAAGAGCAATTTGAGCTTATCATGAAGGCATCCAATGCTGTTGTCGCCGGAAAGACTTACAAAGACCTTGACAGCGATGTTAAAAACCTTAGCCTGACTGAATCACAGATTAGATTCTCCTTCTACCGCTATGTTCAAATGGCTGTGTGGGGCCCGATTGTATACAACCAGAACTGGCCTTACTATCATTGGGGCATGCTAAGCCACAACTCTTGCCCTGATTGCGTTAAAACCGCTTTGGTCAGCTATTTAAAGACTGCTGGTTTCGCTTGCGACGTAAGTGGAAACTTTGCGACATCAGCATTTTTGAGCTATTGCCTACGAACTGGAATGTATTACCATCTAGGGTACTCAAAACCAATCTCGATAGTTCCTCTCAAAGGGGACAGGTACATCCTTAACGGAACCGTAGTCACCCAAGACAAGAATACAACGAGGTCAATTACCGTTGAAGGGGTTCCTCGTGACGAAAAACTTGCTAACTTATATTTTACTTACATTGCAGACATCCTTTCTCGACTGACATACGGAACAAACCCGGAATCGCTCGACATGGATATGAGAAAACGCCGTTGCGACGAAGCAAACCTCATTTACAAGTATGTCGGATTTAATGCGCCGGAGTACGGAACAGACCTGTCTCGTATAGACAACCGCTGCAAGCGAATCAACATGATTTCACGTAACCTGAAAGGCCTTGTCAACGCAAGAATCCTTGTCCACGAAAACGTCGCATCCAGTTTACCCCCGGCAACCGACGTTACCATAGACAACAAGGCTAGCGAAGGCGAGATGTCAACAAGGACTAAGAACGTGATTACTTATCTCGCCCGTCTGGCTGGTGTAAAATATGTGATGGTAACTTCGCTTTACCGTAGTCCAGAAAAACAGGCTACCATCATGTTCAATAGCCTGCAAAAGAGTGGTCAGCCAACAGTCGCATACGGTTCACGGGGGCGGGCGGTAAATGACGAGTACGCTCGCATCTGGTACAAGTTTTATGGAAAGGGAAATGACGGTCTCGAACCGAAGATTGCAAAGGACGGCTCAATAGTTACCGACCGTCTCGGAAAGCCAGTCTATGTACAGTCCTATGCCAAAGGGCCCTTCCCTCCTGGTTCTGCAGGCGCAAAGGCTGCACTGAACGCAATGATAGCAAAGTGCAAGGCATTAGGGTACGAAAACCCAGTCTCCAACCATACGAAGGACCCGAGCATTTCCCAATGTGTCGATATTGCGACTAGCGTATGCTATGCGAAGTTCCCGAAGGTTACGGAAGCACAGATGAAAAAATTCTCTTCAATCTGCTACATGTCATCCGAACCTTACAAGAACAGCCCGAACGGAAAACAGGACAATACATATCAGACCCTTCTGATGGATTACTATGCTCCGAAGGGATTCGGGCCAAAAGAAGTGGACCCATGCATCCACCTTGAAATCAGCCAGAAAGACCCTAAGTTGTCGATGTTCGATTCGGAAAACATGGACTTGACTCAGTTGCTACCAAAAATAGAGGTTGGTCTTGACAATACCAACCTGACTGACGACAGCAACTGGGATAACGCCTACGCCAAGGACCACAACGACAAGCTTAACGCTTCTTAGGGCGCCCGTACTTCATATTCAACATCATAATTCCAGCTTCGGCACTGTATGTGTGGGCCATGATAAATTCAGGGTCTACACAGCCGTCTGGTGTCATATTGAATTCGGAGCAATTTAGAACAGCCTCGTTAATATCCTTCACCTTGCCGCCGAAACCCTTTGACTGAGGGTTGTCATTGCGGAATTTTGACCAGTCGAACCACCTGAACCCCATATTCATAACACTACGAAGGTCGTCGATACCAGCCGTGTCAGCGTCGAAGATGATAACACCGTTTTCCTTGTACTCGGTGAAGTTCGGGTTTGCCTCGACAAAGCTCTTGAAATGTTTCAAACCACCGACAGCAACCGAGTTCTTGATAAAGGTAGAGTCGATTGCACCTTCAAGCATGAAGAACGGCCTGTTGAAATGTAGAAAATCGCCATTGTACAATTCACGCTTAGCACCCGCATAGTTTCGATAGCGCATCTTCGATTGGTCACTCAAATCTCTGGCATCGAACTGAACCCATGAACCACCAAAACGGTAGTATGGAATAATCAAACGGTTTCCATACTCGTTTCCAGTAGGAAGACCATAAGCATTCAACTTCAAGCTTCCATCAGGGTTCTTATCCAAGAAGCGTTTATCCCTCTTGCATACGAACCAATCCTTATACACCTTTTCTCTTATGCGGCGGTTCTGGCAAAACTCAACAGCTCTCCGAGCATCAGCATCATTCGGGTCATCTAGGGGAACAAGTTCACCTTCTTTGAACGGGTACGCACCCTCGACATAGACACGTTTGTGATGCTCCTGCGGATTTTTCTTACCCTCGCAATGCAAGGTAAAAATAAGCTTATTGTAAAGTTCAGGATATGACTCCTTGAACTCCCACATGACATGGTGCATCGGGTGACATTTGTAGCAAACAAAGTTCCATGTATCCTTGTACACATATGCCTTGCGTTCAGGCTTCTGGAACTCGCTGACATTCATCTTCCCGCAATACGGGCATACGAAGTTAAACGAGTTGAGGTCTTCAACCATGTGATACTGGCCGAAAGCAGTCTCAACTGCGTTTCTCATATCGGCATCAGGAATGTCCCTAAAATCATACATTATGCGAAGTAGTCCACGTTAGATACAATTTTTACGCTAAATTCAGAGCTTGCTACAACAATGTTAATCTCGCTTCTTGGAGCATCTTTCTCCGTATTCTTCGGGTCCAGGAGGGCACCCGGCTTCACTATATAACCCTTCATGGTCATAAGGTCATTTGCGCTGTTCTTGAAACGACGAAGTTCAATGTTCACATCACCACCGATGGTGTCCATGAAACGGAGAGAACCCGACGGGAACAATCTCTGTCTTCCGCCAGCAAATGTATCAAGGCATTCAGCCTCGTCTTCGACAAAGAAGCAATGTTCGTCAATCTTTCTGGTGATTTGCTGCGTTCCGCTGCCCTTGATTAGCATGCGGCATTGCAAGTCGTTGGTGACCGTAATCGAAAGAGCCTTGCAGCTAGCAATCAACTTAATATCCTTCACGATACTGCGTAGGATTTCTGCATTGAAACCAAGACGAGCGACAAGCTTCAACTGTTCGTTGAAGATTTTCATATACTTTTTGTCGGCATACACAGAATCGTCAGCCACGCCGATACGAGCGTCCTTGTCCTTACCAACGAAAATGATGTTGTCATAGTCCAATCCACGGATAGTCTTTTCACGGGCAACCTTGATTTCACACTTTGGGAAACCCGTAGCTTCGGCATACTTGATGAAGTCCGGGAGAGAGGAAATCTGCAGACGAGGTTCGTCGAAGCAAACGTCGTTTTCAGTGGCGATAACATGCACCATCGCACTGTCGCAAATACCATTGAAGTAGTATTTCCCGGTATACTGTCCATCGCTACCCTTACCTTTGAAGATAAGGCCAGCTTTCATTTTCATCATTGAGTTAATTGTCTTCAATACATTGAAGTATTCTTGGCNNGACCCCTTTTGCAAGGGGTCTTAAAAAAGAATCTATCTAGCGACCTATCTGGTTAAAAAATAACCTTTCGCTGATACCTGTCGTTCGAACACAAGGCAACCTGCTTTCCTGCCGCAGTTTCCGCAAAAATAACGGAACTGTCGTGGATGCTACCCAGAAGGACGTTCACGATACGGCACTTAACGGAAAACGGAGCGAATTCCTTGGCTTCGCCAACTGAAACCATTTTGAAGATTTCACCGTACTTTTCCTTCCAAGTGATGCCGACATTGCGAGGACCGATGTATTCAAACGTCAGCACGTCATCCTTGCTGGTAGCGGCGAGGTTCTCGCAAAGCTTCGGAATAGCTTCATCAAATGTCGTGCCTGGGGTAATGAACTTGGTTTCGCCATCCTTGAAGACCAAGGTTTCATACTTGCTCGGACCGACATCGGCAACCACCGTGATTGTACCGTCACTGGCCATGATTGATTGAGACTTTTCGTCGTAGTCGATAGTCACTGTTCCTACGCCAATAAAGGACAGCAGCTTCATAGTAGACTTGCTCACGTTAAAGGCAAAGTTCGGGGTATTCTTAGAGTTTCCGGCATTACTCATATTGTAACGAGTAACCACAGACATATCGTCGTTACCGACACGGAACGAAACCACCCCAGACTTTCTGCAGATGTCTACGTCGGCGAAGAAATCGCTGAGGCTGAACAGTTCAACCATGTCACCCTGTTCCATTTCAAATGTGGCACTAGATTCACCGAACACAGCTTCATCGAACGGTTCCACATTAGCCATTTCAGCTTCGTACGAGAATATCGGCTCGGCTTCTTCCACCGATGCGACTTCTGTGCCAGCCGCTTCATCTTCGCCCTTTTTCACAGTAAGGTCGGAGACATCAGGTGCTTTCAAGAATCCCGCAACATGGATGGTATCGCCCTGTCGCATGAGTGCAATCTGTTCGCTGTTGATACAGGTATTGAGCGCCTTACCAAGGAAACGGGCATTAAAGTAAAACTCGTTGCAGTCATCGAAGTCAGACACATCGTAGTCGCCAATCCATATCGGAGTCTTGATTTTAAGACCGCATTTCAGAGTGAAATACACCTCTTTTTTGCCGACAACCACCTTAACTGGTTCATCAGCACTTTCCACACCAGCGATAAGCGATGCCGCATAACGAAGAGCCGGAGAATTTGTATCAAAAAGTATCATATAACTTCCATTAGTTTACTTTCTACATTAAAATACATTATTCTAACAAAAAAGACGTGCCTTTCGGCACGCCTCTCACCACTTTCTCTCTCTTTGGTAATTAGAACGGAAGGTCATCATCCTTGAATGCTGGTGCATTCTGCTGCATGGCCGGAGTCTGACCCTGAGCTGCAAATTGCGGCTGAGCCGGAGCAGTCATCTGCGGTTGAGCGGCAGCGTTGAGCTGCGGCTGGGCCGGAGCATTGAACTGCGGCTGAACAGGGGCATTGAACTGCGGTTGGGCCGGAGCATTGAACTGCGGCTGTGCAGGAGCGGATGCCTGAACAGGGGCAGTCATCTGCGGTTGAGCAGCAGCGTTGAGCTGAGGCTGAGCCGGAGATACAACAGTCGGCTGAGCAATCGGAGCGCCACCCATTCCATTCAAAGACGGCTGAACAGGAGCATTCTGTTGCGGCTGAGCGTTAGCAGCAGGATTGATGGTCGGAGGAGTCACGAACGGAGTCTGTGCAGGCTGTTGCGGCTGAGCGTTAGCGGCGAAGCCAGCAGCGGCACCAGCATAGTTACCATTCGGATTCGGGCGTGCTGCAGGAGCAGACGTGTTCGGAGTGATGTCGTCAGCACCGCCAACAGCAGCGTTACCACTCTGTGACACCAACCAATCATTCAACATTTTTTGTGCTGTCTTATAGTCAGGAGCGAGGTCTTCCTTCTGGTATTCATCAAGGTCCACACACTGACTAAGGATTGCGTAGACTTCCTCTTGCGTGTTAGCCAAGTTGCTCGGCTGGTCAACAAACTTACTGTTATCGTAGCTGTTGATTGGCTTACCGTCGATTTCCTTGCTGGATTCCTGGCAAGTGACAATGAAGTCACGTCCGCCAATAATCTGTTCAGGGTAGAAGCGGGAAGCCGTCTTCATTTCGAATGCGTCAGGGACGAATTCAGAATCCTTGGCATAACGGTTTGTCTTGACGTTGCGCCACCTTCTCTTGGCAACAACCTCAGGTTCACGAGGATAGTCGAGCCATTCGTTCACCTTAACGGAATGGTCCCAAATCTTAACTGCACCATCAAATTCCGGGTTTACGTTATCAGCACGAATAAGGGTGTTGGCAACATAGGAAGTTGAAGCCTGATTCAACTGGTTCACCTTCAATTCAGCAGCAGCGGCAGCATCGCCAGCATCTGCAGCCTTTTTAAGCATGGCCCAACGGTTGAACGTCCAGTCGCAGAAAGGACAGATATCCTTCTGCTTGATACCATCGTGGGTAGTCTTCAAGCACTTAAAGTACTTCTTTTCGCCATTTCCAATACGGAGATAATGGACCATAATCTTACGGAACGGGGACGGATTTACCCTGTCGTAGTCCAGGTTTCCCTGAGCGTCACGCTTCATGTTCGGAAGAATACGGACCTGAGCCGAATAGGTCTTGTGGTCCTGGTCCAACCTGGTTTTCCAGACACGCTCGTCAACCTTGCGTGTCGGTTCGGTTGAATTTTGGGGGAGGGAGCCCGCAGTGGGCACGTAGTTCATGTCAATGTTATTAGTCATGTTATTACCTTCTGTTAAATTACTCTGTTATTAACTGAGGATTTCTCCTCGATTAAAGTTTATACAGTGAGCAATCATATAACAAAACATAATATAACTTATTTCAAATGCAAATGCAAGGGTGCTATTGCATTTTTTTCTTCTTTTCGTATTCCAACGCTTCCGCCTGCTGCCGCTTGTATTCCAGCATCTTTGCCTGTTCGGTTTTGTGCATGGTTTCCACAACTTCCCTCAGGTTCTCAGGAGTCTTGTAATCCTCTTCGTCAGCATGGAGTTCATTCAGGGCGTCCTCGATGTCGTCGAACAAGTCGTCAATGTTCCATTCGAGGTGGGCGACCACCTTGCTCTTAATGGTAGCAAAGTCGAATACGTTCCTTTCTTCCTTGCTCAACTCGGTATCTTCCACCTCGTCTGCATGGTTCGGGTTGTAATCGTCACGAATCTTGACACACTGCTGGCCCTTGTCGTCCACATAGGTCTCGGTAATCTCTTCGGCTTCCTTCTGGTCGAGAACCTTCTCGTATTCAATCTCCGAAGCCTCGGTGTACTCATCTGCAATGCCGAAGTAGCTCTTTCCGACCCACTTCTTTTCAGGAGCGCTCTCACGAATCTTCTGAATCCATTTCTTGTAGTGTTCGGTTTCGACAAGCTGGTAAGCCTTAGGCCCGGTCGGCAGGAACGGAGTCTCGTCAAGCATCTTGCTGTGGCCCGTCGCAGTCAGCCTCTGCATGTCAGCGTTCAACAGAGCAAGTTGTTTCTTCTTTTCTTGCTTGTTCTCTTCAATAACCTGTCTGTCTTTTTTCGTAAGTGTGCATCTTTGCATATTATTTCCCCTTCTCCAAACGTGCAATAATTCTTTCTTTCAATCCCGGCGGCAAACTAGACTTGTCAAGTTCAAGCCGCCCTTCTCGCTTAGCCTTCTCGAAACCGTCAGAAATCTGGTCAACAATCAACTCGATTATATCGTCAGAAAACACGTTCTTGACAAGGAAGTCGAGGTCGAAATATTCGTCCAGACTCGATACAATCTCGAACATGCCGATTTGAGAATCAGATTCATGCAAAAGCTGATAAACCGATTCTATACATTCGTTAAAGTAATTAGCCCGGTCCTTAATCAGCGGTTCAGGCATACTGAACAGGCCACAAGTTCCGTCGACTGCGGACGGGGTCGAGAACATAGCCTCAATCTTTCCGCAAATCATCTGCCTCTGGTGTTCATCTAGGATAGTAAACATAAAAACCCAGTAGTTCAATCTACTGGGTAAAATACATTTTTAATATAGAATCTCTACCGACTCTACTGGTTTTTCCTTCTTCTGCCGTTGTTGAGGCTGAGGCTGCGGCTGCTGTAGCGGAGGTTGTTGCGCCTGAGGCTGAGGACCTCGATACTGGTTTCTCTGTTCAAACTCTTCCTGCAGCATCGATTCCTTTTGGATACTCTCGATAAGTTCCATATCCTCGGGGTCAATATCGCTGAGTCGCATGTGGGGCCAATCGACCTTTACATTGAACTGAACATCAGCCGAGCCCATTCGGTTCTTGCTAATCGTCACGCACAGGAACCCTGCCTTTTTCAAGGCAACGTCACGAACTATGATGTAGTAGAAGTCCACCGTATCGCCAAGACCCATGGAACCCGAGGTCTGGTCCATACCGATGTCCTTCATGCGGTAACCAGCTCGTTGCATCTGCGTTCCCGTCAAGATAGCCATATCCCTGTTGACGGCCATGTTTCTCAACTGTTCTGCGGCATACAAGATTTTCTGGTAACTACCTTCATGCGGACTGTATGTACCCGCATTCGGGCTCATGATACCAATGTAGTCAACAACCAAGAAGTCAATCTTGACCCCTTCCAGCTGTTCCAATTCGGAAAGATAAGCCTCGATGTCATCAGGCGTAGTCTTACGGGTAGGCATCCAGTTGATGTACAAGTTACCAGGAGTGGCGAGTTCCGGGGCATGAGAATCTTGAAGCCTGACAATAACTTCCTCATCGTCCATCTTAGCGATGTCATAACGAGACACATCAAGAATAGCGCTGGTAACACGTTCCCAAATCTTCGCCGCATCAAGTTCAAGGCTGATATACACTACGTTGTAACCGAGCGTGGCAGCAAATGCAGCCTCGTTAACCATGAACATCGACTTACCACCGCCAGATGTACCGCCAACAAGGCTTAGACACTTGCGGAAATAACCACCACATGTCCCCTGTGCATCAGGGGTTTCGCTTGTAAACCGTCTTATTGCCTCAATCTTAGATGGAATACTCTTTTCCATGCTACCAAGTCTTGCCTTAGCAGCCCTGGCATCACGGATATAGTGTATACCCATGTTAGTATTGAGTCTGAAGTTCAACGCATCCTGCAACTTCGGCATAATCCCACGCATTGCGGTCGGGTCCTTGCCGTGCATGTGGAGGGCATATTCTTCCATCAATCGTTGGGATACCTGAAACTTGAAATAATTTTCAATAGTCTCTTTCTTTACGTCAGGAGCGATTACCCCAATAGGCTTCGTAATCTTTAAGAGCTGTTCCTTCGCTTCGTCACTATATCCGGGATTCTGGTTCAGACCAGTAACAAGTTCTTGGGCAGTCGGGTAACGACTGTATTTCCGATGAAAAGCATTAACAAGATGAACAATCTGCTTATTCGCCTTATCATCGAAATATTCTTCTTTCATCTTGTCAGTGATACGTAAACGGACATTTTCGTCCTCAAAGAAAGACCTCAGGACATAATCTTCATCATTCAAATCCGCTACTATCATATTAAACCTTAAAGTTAGTTATTAAATCAATATATAAAGATACATTATCAGCAAGTCTTTGGCAAGAGAAAAAACCAGGCGGAATTACAAATATCCGCCTGGTTTTAATTAGGCATTTCTGTTACTTACCGCCCTTAGCAGCGATTTCAGCAGCAGACTCTTCCTGCACATCCTCGATTTCATCACTGATGTTCTTCGGGGTGGCAGCAGCTTCTTCCTTCAACTTGCTCTTGCGGGCCTTTTTCTTGGTGACTTCTTCCTCGCTGAGCGGAGCTGGCATCTCACCAACAAGGTCACGAGCAAAGAGAGACACGTCGTACATGTAGTTCTTGGCGATGTAATCAAGGAACTTCTGGTCCGTCATGAGCGGTTCCATAAATTCCCTTGTATTGCATTCGTCGGCATCGTCGTCCGTCCAACGGAATTCACGGAGAAGTTCACCCGTTTCCTTGTCGATATCGTAATCAGGACGATGGAGGAATGTACCCTTGTTGCCCTTCGGCGTTACAACCGCAACACCAGCAGCGATTACGTCATCGACCAATCCGTACCAGCGGTCAATACCACCGTTCGTAAGGATACGGTACTCGCACTTACGGTCTTCCATACCGTCACGTCCCTTCTTAATCTGGGCGGTAACAATCTTACCAATCTTGGACGAACCAGATTCCTGCTTTTCCTTCGACTTGTAAGCTCTTCCAGTCGTACAAACAAGCACAATAGCATCGCTGTTGAAATACAGTTCGCAACCACCAGGGATGTTCTTCGGGTCCTTGTACTGTTCGAGGGAGTCGTAAACGTGGTTGATGATGAGGGCGGTGAACTCGGCTGCGTTAATCAGCTTGGCAAGTTCGTTCTTCTTGATGGCGGTCTGACCCATGTCAGCCGTCGGCTTGTCCTTACCCGTCTGCTTGTCGATAGCCTCGACACGCTGCAAGGAAACAAGCGGGCCCCAAGAGTCGAACAGGAGGAACACTTCATGACGTTCCTTACGGGTCAGTCCCTTCTGGGCATTCGTGACAAATTCATTGATTTGGTGGATATACTTGGATTCAAACACCACGATGTCGTCAGTATTCACACCGAGACGCTGTGCCAACTTGAAGTTGAATGCGCCTTCCGATGACACGACAAGGCAGTCCATGCCAGCATGATATGCACTGGCGAGGTAATAAAGGCCGATAAGGGACTTACCCATTGTAGACGGGGCTGCGATTTCCGTCATGTGGCCTTTCTTGATACCATGGTTCAGCATACCGCTGAAAAGGATGTCAAGAACCGGGATTCCAGAACCAATGTATTCGACTGGTTCATTCTTGGTAATAATGTTTTCTGCGAAGGCTTTGTTTGCCTTCAACCTGTCTGTCAATTTAGACATATCTTACTCCTGTCTGGTTCGACGTTCAACCCAGGGGGTCATGGTCTTCAGACTCGTTAATGTGTTGACATTCTATGTTTATAAGATTACTGGTGCCCGACCGAGACCTCATGGTCAAGAATCTTCTGGCAGGCAAACCTGTTTTCACGGATGATTCCCAAGACCGATTTCATCGATTCAAGGTATTCTTCCTGCTCAGCAATCTTCTTGTTCCAGTCCACGATACGGGGGTCTCCGTTGATTCTGTTCATCAGAAGCGTATTATTCGTGTAGCGGGGAATCGTCTTGAACTTGTGCTTGTGAGTGACCTCTGACAGAATTTCATCTTTCTTCAACTTCATCTCACACACAAGACGGGTTTCCTCGTCCACAAGACGGGCGAAAGTATATTCATGGTTTGAAATATTTCTCAGGTACTCGACAATCTCCGGGACGGTCTCAGGTATCGTAATATACTTTTCCGCCATCGGCAAAACGTCATTCTTGAATTTATCTTCCGTCATTACAACTCCAAAGTAAAAATGGGAACCCAGCGGATTCCCATTAAAAATATATTGTTTTTCGGTTATTCTATCATTCTTCCTGAGAATCTGTCGGAATTTCCTCTACGGGGCATTCCTTAGTTCCCGGTTGAACTCCGTTGTCGATGTCCTCTACGGTTACGGCTTCGCCCTTTTTCTTGCGACCTTTGGACTTCGGCTTCTTTTCCTTTTTCTTATCTTTGGTTTCATCCACCGATACAGGAACGACATCCTCGAATGCGGCAAGAGCTTCCTCGGCGATTGTCTCCCTGTCAAACTTCGCCTTGATTTCAGCCGGAATGCTTTCGAGCATTTCACGCCACTTCTTCAGATTCTTCGGTGAAATATGCAGTTCCTTCATGATAGCCTGCGGCTTCACACCATCAGTCAGCATCTGCAACAGATGCTGGAACGGCTCGCTGCCCTCGATGATGTTATAGCATTCCCGGTCGTAAACAATCTTCACGGCATCGTCCGTAACAGGAAGTCTAGCGGCATGGATATCTTCAAGAACCTTCGGATAGTCCTTTCCGCTCATGATGGAAGCAATGACTCGGCCAATAAGCTCCCCATCAAGGTTGTACTCGACCTTTTCATCGACAGGAGCTTCAACCTTGACTTCTTCGGCAATTTCCTGAACCTTCGTTTCAACCTCTTCCTTGGCCTTAGTCGCCTTCGGCGGGAACCTAGGGGTGATTTCCGGGAACTTGTAGAGGTAGTAGTGCCAGAATGCACTTGCCTTTTCCGTGAAAGACTTATCGGACTCTTCGTCAACGGCATCGGATTCAAGAAGTTTGAAGATACGGACGGCACATTCAGTGAACCTTGGAATCTGAGTCGTCAGAATATCCTTGTTCATCGGCTGCCAACGGGAGTCAATCCATTGAGCTTGATTTGCCGGAGTGAACGGGCTAGACAACGGATTGCTGTTGACATCCTGCACGCTAAACATAATTGCGCTCGACACAGGGAACTTTTCGTCGTCCATGGTGTACGTGTTGTAATCCTTCGCCTTGAACTCAAACCCGTCATTTTCCCTGACGTATTCCTTATATAGCGTGATGGAACGGGCATGGAGCCTCTGAATAGCGTAGCTGACAAGGTTGCCGACGTTGAAATTGTCATGCTTTTCGGTGTAGATATACTCGTCAGTGGACAAGAACAAGCCCCAGTCACCGTTTCCGCAATGTTTTAGGAACGCCTTGATGATTTCGCTTACCTTCCTCCAACGCTCGTCAGCCTTGATAAAGACAAAACGGTCGCTTGCGTCGATAATTTCCTTCTTGGCTTCCTGGAACCATTCAGGTTCGTCCTTCACGAAGATGTAAATTTTCTTAAACCCAACATTCTCGTGGTACTTGCACCACATTTTGAACTTCATCTTGGATTTGTTAGCCAGTCTGGCCAATAGATATACTCTTGGATTCATAATAGTAACCCTTAAAATTCAATAATAAATTACATTTTTTAACAAAACGGAAATGCCGGACAGTTTCCTGCCCGACATTGAGGTATCTATGTATATGCCAATCCAATATTAAAACGGTGGGTCGTCGCCAAACGGACTATCAAACACATGGTCAGCATTGATGTCTGGAACAGGCGATTGCTGTTGAATGCCCATAAGAGTTGCTGCCGGAACAGCAGAAATCGGAGATTCCATATCCTCCTGAATACGGTCGATTTTGGCGGCCTGTGCATTCTTTTCGTTCATGAACGTCAGGTTGCACATGCTAACTTCGGTCCTTGGGTGGAAAGCGTAGAATCCACGCTGGCGTAAATTCTTAATCAAATCTATTTGGTGCTTGGTGATACCAATGCTTTCCAGCAACTCCGCTTGCGCAAATTCACCTGTACCAACACGGCTGCAGGCTTCGGTGATAGCAGACTTGATATTATCCGGGGTGCAGCTAAGGTCAATAAGGGTCTTGTTTCTAAGGTACTGGTCAAGCCAGCCTTCCCTCTTTGCCGTCTCGTAGATATCGCCGCAGGTCTGGATGAACTTTCCCGCACCGTCCTTGCCCACGCAGGTAGCCTTAGGGAAACCCGGCGTCTTAGGGTTAGGAACACACATTCCGTGGATATTATCGCTATCGTCACCAGAAACAATTTTCTTGGCGAGATATTCAGACGGTGAATCGCACGAGAGGAACTTGCCATTGAGATGGTCGTAGAATACCGCCTTGCTGCATTCAATCTGCATCATATCGCTATCTCTCGTAGCAACCACGATGCTGGTATACTTATCCTGCAAAGACGATACAGCACCATAAATAATGTCATCGCCTTCCGCACCGTCAAGTTGCACAACGGTTGCACGATAATACTTTCCGAGTTCAAATGCAAACTTATCCTTGTAAGACTGCCACTCAGACTTAGGCGTCAATGCCGACCAATCACTATACTTGCGTTTTCCCTTGTAACTGGGAATAATCGGAGTTTTGCTTTCATTCTTAGACTTCTTGCTTATTTCGTAAAGATTCCACAGAAGGTCCTGTTTTTGTTGAGGAAGTTCTCCGAGAAGCTTATGGGGCTTATCCCTAAAAGTCTGGTATTCCTTAACGGCAATTCGGTCAACCGTGTATTCTTCCTTCTTCTTGTCGGGCTTGCCGATACGGTAGGCATAGTTTTCAGTTTCCGTGTAGATGTAGGTATCATCGTGGTACACGATTGTATGCTTTCCGTAATAATCCTTGACGAAATCCTTTCTCCAAGAGAAACCGTCAACAGCAATGATGATATCCAGCGGATTGAAACGCTGAATCAAATCATTCATCGCAGTAACCATCTTGTTGCGCCACAGACGGAGTTCATCTTCCTTGCTCTGAATACCATAATCGTCCCCAGCCTTTTCAGCAGCCTGGACCGAATGGATAGCCTGGTAAGCAACTGATGACCAGTCGATAACCATAAGCCTATTTGTGTCATACTTGTAGGTAGTTGGGGTACTTATCATACTTTACTCCTTAATATTGATAATATAGTATACACAATATGGTCTGTCAAGCCAAAAAAGTATAAACTAGAGATAATTACGAGGTTATCCCATGTTTACGACCCTTCAAAAGGAATATGCTATACTGTTCTACATCCGTTATAAGCTAGGGCAAGAAGACAACAACGGCTTCTTGCATGAACTGTATACTGAAAAGAATGTCAAAAGCATTCTTGAAAAGCTGGTAAACAACAAGACTAAGGACACTTCGACTATCAGTACCGAGCAGGTCGTTGAAAGAGTATTGCCATCCGTCAACATAGACACCTTGACCAACCCGAGAGCAACACACCCTAAATTCAACGTCCTTCCATACAACCCGGTAAGCTTCATGGAACTCTACATGGGTAAAACAATAAACAACGTGCTGATGAATATGAAGGAGAGGATATTCGTAGACGACATTACGGATGCTAAGGACGGCATGGCCGCATATTTTGTATCGATATTTTCTCGAAATATGATGGTCAACGATAATTTTGCAAAATTTGCAACCATCGAACAACATCCATCAGCAGATAAAATCGTCCATACGCTCCGCACGCAATTCCCAGACTCCTACCTCGCAAATGATACCGAAGCGCTATCCAAGTATGCCACCCAGATGGTTCGGGAAAACTTCACCCACAAAGATTTGGGTACAGTAATCATGTACCTCCAAAAGAAATTCGGAAACTCACTCAACAGAACATCTATCGCCAATGCTATCGCAAGTGCCACCAAGTATAAAGAAAATGATGATGACACCACGTTCGATGAAATTCGAGACGCTGCTGAAGAAAGCACGATGGCAATGGTGCAATCGACATCTAACATAGACAACATGTTCAAAACCTCGGCAAAGTACAGGTTCTCTGGAACCATGAAATACAAGAGAGGGGCGAAAGATTCCAGCGGAAATACCGCACCTAACACAATCGAGCTCAGTTTAAGAAAGCAGGATATGGAAGACAAACTACATATAGACTGCTTTACCCAATTCATCACCGTCCTAAACAAGCTTCTTCACCTTGAAGGACTTCCCGGAGTAAATACAAGCCAATACAATGGCCTGAACACAGTCCTGCTCTCAGAGGAACAGTACCACGCACTATTCCCGGAATACTTCGTTACTGTCGGAATCCTTAAAACTAAGGAGAAAACAGCTTCAGAAATGGGAACCACCACGATGAAAAGCGGTGACGAATCAACGAACATCATCGACCGTTATACTGGTGAGGACGAAGACAAATATGACAGTGAGGACGAAGAAACATACGACTCTTCCGTTCTTACCCTCGGAAAGACCAAAAAACTTATGCTGGCAAAGATGCTGGCCACACTTAATGGACACCCGGAAACTGTCCCGGACCAAATCGAATCGGCAAAGGGAAAGAAATCCGCTATTTACGAACTTAACCGTATTTTCATCACGGAATTATTCAACTCCCCATATCCTACAATACAGGCGTTGGTTGGATTCCTTACGCATGACGAACTTCCGCCAGATATGGAATCCCATGACGACGAGCTGTTCATACTCAGGCAGAAATACCTTAAAGACAATGCAGAGGACGCAAAAGTATTTGGCGAACGAGACATCAATGTCAAGGCATTCGCTACCGTACTTAGCGAACTCTCAAAGGCCGCACATATGGGCCCAAACGACAGATTGCCGTCACAGGATATCGTCATTTCCAACGGAGCCAATCAATACGTACTGACTGGATTGCCTAGCGTAGTTAACGCAATGGTAGCGCATGCAATCAATGGACAATACGTTGACGGGATAACGGTCACAAGCAAAAATCCTATATACGACGCAATCAACTTCCTCATCAAATCCAATCTGCTCCGCAAAAACGGAAAAACTTACGTCCTTGTAACAGACGCAAACCAAATAAACAGTATCGTAGACTCGCTTCCATGGAAACAGCTCGAAACCCTCCATCACACGATGATGGTGACGGCCCTTCACAACTGTTCGTACCTCTACAAGCAAAACGGCTGGGTTAAAATGACTCCCCAGGAAAGGTCACGGCACGAGTACGAGAAAATCAAGGATGACGCCAAGACTAAGGATGATTTTTACTTCACAGGAAAACTTGTCAAGATTATGGAATCCGTCCAAGGAAATGTCAAACCATATTTTGACGACCTGAGAGACATCAACGATATTATCGCCCGCATCAAAATGGATTACGGCATAACAAGCGTAGAACCCGCACAAGCCCCGACTGTTGACGAAAACACCCTTTCGGTTAACGACCGTGTAATACAGATGTTCAGCACAGACGATTCTTCGGAAGCTATCGACAGCCTTTCCCAAGATTACTATCTAAGAAGTGTCGAAAGCAAGTACGAGGAAATCGTTGACAAAAAGTGCAAGGAAGTTACCGCCGCACTCAGGCAGAACAAGCACCTTGACGAGGACACCAGAAAAGCCCTTATCAGGAAGTTTGGTCATGTCGGCGGAAAAACCAAGATAATCAACAGGGTATTCGACGGTGTCAAGAAGTCAGCATCAGGTAACGCCGCAGAGAAATTCAACAAGCAGGACGAACAGAGGATGTTCCAGATTGCACAAGATGTAATCCGTCTCTACAACTTCGTCCGACACGATGTTGAAAAACATAACCCGACGATTGCAAAAGAATTTCCGCAAACCCACCAGTATGTCCAATCAGCAGACCTCGACACTATGTCAAAGGGACAGAGCCTAACCGGGAAGAACTATATCGAAAATGGCTCTGCCGTAGACAAAGACTTCTTGCTGAACGCATACCTCATTGATGTACTTTTCGAGACCATATACCTCATGACCATCCTGTTCGACCTCCCGGCACAAACCGAGTACAGTGTACAGGATATCATGCAAATGTCCGATGTGTCTGAAATGATACGCTATATCAAGGAAAACATGAATATCGCCATGGAAGGCAACATGGTCTACACTCAGCTCCTGACTGCAATCAAGAGAAAGTCGAACATACTGTTCAATTCTCCGATGTTGAACATAATCATCGCAGTCATGTTGAGCAATCCTGACCTGAAACAGTTGAGCGTCGGTGAAGCCAACAAGCTTAACGGAAAGAATAGACACTTGACTTCTGGAAAGGTATTGTCCGACATCGCCGCACGCCAGATGGCACATATTACAGCGAATTCGAAAAAAAGAACCCGCTAGAACTGGCGACGGTAATTCTTGAGAAGGCCCTCTGCGGCCTTCTTCTTCTTTTTCTCCAACTGCTGGGCCCGTTTCTCTGCCTTTTCCTTTCGCTTCTGCTTGATGTCGTCAAGCTTCACATCAGCAGCAACCTTACCGTTAAGGTCTTCTATCGTAACTGGAATCTTGTCGGCATTGTAATAGTTCATCCTTTCACGGAAATGGCGAACCATGCAGTTCTCGTTAACGTGGTCTCCCCGTGTACGGCCATGAACCATGTATGAAGCGTCATCGACAATATCGTAGCAAGTGGCAATTTCCTTGCCCGAACACTTACGGACAATACGCCCAATAGACTGCATAATCATGTACATCGACTTTCCTGGGTCGCCAAACACAAGGTTGTTCAACTGCTTTACATTCACGCCCGCCTGCAAGCACCCGTATGTACCGAGAAGGATGTGCCCATAAGATGTATCCATATCCTGTCTGATAACATTTCGTGCGTTCGCCTTGACATCACCCTTGATGATGCTATACTTGAACTCTGGATGATTTTCCTGCAAGTAAGCTGCAACACGTTGCATCGGTTCGATATTGCGAAACAGAATTACCGTGTTCTGGTCAGTCGTTATCCGCTTCTCGTTAATAAGCATGTCAAGAATATCAAATCGGCTTCGGTTGCCTGTCACGATTGAATACTCCTCATCGAACTTCGAGTAGCAGATTGTCGTTCGGCATTCCAAAGGATATGGTACAAAAAGAGCAACCACTCGTGCAGGCGTGATAATGCCTTTCTCGGCTAGTTCCCAGAGGCTGACAATGTGATACTTCTTTCCAAGGGACGACTCGATATAGGCAGCTTCAAGACCCTCATCAGGAATTGTACCCGACACGCCTATCTTGAAGTTTTCTGCCGAAGTGCAATAGTCAAGAATCTGACGCAGCACCGGGCCACGGCATCCTTGACACTCGTCAACAATCACCGCATCAAACCGCTTGAAGAAGGACGGCTCCTTGTTCTGCAGACTCTGCCACGTCGTTATCACAATAGGTTTCAACATGACTTCCTCGCCAAGGTTCAACTCGGCAAGTTTCTTCTTCTGGGCAGCAGTCAGCTTATCCTTCGAATCGCCGTAGATTAGCGTACAGTTGTCTGGCGCCTCGTCCCATGAATAGTCGTCATAGAAGTTCTGCATCAGCTGGACTACCAGCCCGGAGTTCGGAACGACAACGGCAATCTTCTTGTGTTCGACCTCGGTCATGTAACGGGCCATCACATAGATTGACAGCGACTTTCCTGATGCGGTGCAGGCCTTCAACGAACCACGACGATGCAACATGGCTTGATAAATCAATTCAACTTGATGGTCATAGAGGGACAGCTTGAACCCCTTCTTGCGGTCGTGGATGTTTAGCGTCTCGGCATACTTGATGATTTCATCCCTGGTCCAGAGCATTTTCGGTCGGAACATCGAGTCAATCCTCGGTGACAGTTTAAGCTGAATGCCTGGAAACTTCCCTCTCAGCAAGTCGCAGACCCTAGCGATTAGACCGATGGGGATAGTCCGCTCTTCACTCTCATAGAAGTTGACATACTCCTTATGGTATCCATTTTTATACTTTTCCGTGTATGTAGCCTGTTTGTCCTCGTACTTGATGGCAAAGTTCAGGTAATTGTAGACCTGTCTGGTTTCAAAGTCATTACCTTCGTATACGGTGACTTGTGCTAAGTTATCTTTCAAGAAGTCAAAATAAACAATCATAATAAATGGATAAACTAGGGGTGAAATTGATGTTTTTCTAAACTAAAATATCTTTTTTACACCCGAAGTTTATATTTTAATATAAAAAAGTGAGAACATATAGTGTTACCTGGAGGCAAAGGAGATAAAAATTCTATGAAACTTTCGTATTGGACGCTTGACAAAACTTCACTTTTATTGTAGCTTTAGCGACGATGAATTCGAACCTTGAACTATCTTTACGTATTTTAGACCAGTTTTCCGAAACTGACAGCCGTTACTCTTTCGATAAAATGCTGATTCCTAACAGTATTTTTGACTTCATGATGGCTAAAGCTAAAAATCTCAAAGGTGTGGAAAGGAAAAACTTCGAATTTTTGCTGTATATAGTCAACACGGTATACCGCCGCTACCAGATAGCCTTCAACCTGGCTACCAAGCATAACTGGAAAATCGATATTGACAAGTGGGCAGTCCCCATTTACTCCAAAATCTACGACAGGATACTCGGTTCCAACTACTTGGAATACGTACACATTCTCGAACAGTGGGGCATCATTGGCCGTAGCCGTTCCTACATCAAGGGAAGCAAGGATATTCCGGGAAAATGCAAGCATTATTGGTTCACACCCAAGTTTTTAACCTATGTTCAGCGCTATTTGCACACTAGGGCACAGGAAGAAGCCGGAGATATCAAGAAAAGAAAGGGCGGTGTCCGTGTAATCATGGTGACCAACCCCCGTCTTTATCGAAAATTGGCCGAAAGGGCCGAAGAAGTTCATTCAGAACAAATGAACATGCCTGAAATTAAGGAACTTTACGAAGACTTGACGCATTTTAGCATCAATGAAGACGAAAGTTACGATATTTTGGGCAATCTTGTCGAAAGCGGCTCGATTCCCGTCGAAAGATTGACCTCTGAAATGAACAAAGTCAAGCTTTTCAATAGCTACACGACCGATAAATACGCTCTTTACTGCAAACGTGACCCGTATGGCCGTGTTCATACTAACATTACCCAGTTGAAAAAGGAAGTTAGAAAGAGCTGCATCTACTGTGATGGCAAGCCGACGGTCGAAATCGACATCAAGAGTTCTCAGGGTGCATTCTTGTATCGTGTTCTTGACCGATATATTTCTAATTTTGATGGCCGAGAACATATTGTGATTTCTCCTAAGGGAGAGAAATTGGAAGCCTACTGGAATTCCTTTGAGGAAGACGAATGCATCTCTGCATTCCACTCCGAATTGGACAAATACAGGAATTTGCTTGTTTCTGGTGGTTTGTATGAATACTTCCTTAACTATGTAAACAAAACTTTGCATACGAATGTAGACCGTAATAAGGTAAAGAAGGAATTCCTTACATGCCTTTTCTGCGGACGTTTCTATTCTAAGAAAAAGCATAAGCTTGTCGAAGCTATTCAGAATCTCTGGAAGGAACAATTCCCTAACCTCTACAAGGCTATCCAGATTATCAAGCGTGGGCACTACTCTGAATTGGCACATGAACTGCAACGTACTGAAAGCCACCTCATTTTCAGCGTGGTTTATCGCAGAATCAAGGATGAATTGCATTGCCCTGTTTGTACCGTACACGATAGCATCATTGTGTCATCCGATGTTGCTACCCGTGCCAAGCAAATCTTCGACGACGCCTTGAAGGAATTGGAAATCCCTACCTTTACCGAGCAGGAACAGATGGAAGCAACGATTGAAGACACGTTTATTGCTGACAAGACCTTGACAGCTAAGATTTAATAAACTATATTTATGAAAAAGGACTAACATCATGGACTTTCAATACTTCAAAAATCCTAACATGAATGTGCTTAACTGCACGCACTACGACCTTGATGGCGTAGGTTCTCATCTTATCCTTAAAACCATCTATCCTAACGCAAAGTATGCCAAGATGTTTTACGGAAAGGAGAAGGACGCACTGACGTTCACCACTATCCCTAACATCAACCAGTATAACGCTATCGTGTTTACCGATTATACCCCGGCTGACTTTATGGACACGGTGCGTGCAACTGGTATTCCTACCATGATTTTGGACCATCATGCCAGCGTCGAAAAGCTTAATGACCCGTCGAACTGCATCTTTATCGACAAGTCTGTCTGCGGCGCTCGTCTGGCCTATGATTTCTACCATGATGTAAAGGATATTTCCTATCTCGAAGAACTCATCGGTTACATCGACACGTTTGACCGTTGGGTTAAGACAGACAAGGAACGCTTCGAACATGCATACCATCTCAACATGCTGTTCAAGGCCAAGTATAACCTGAAATTTGAACCGTGGATTGAAGCATACAAGGATGGCCATACGGAATTCTCTGAAGATGACCTCCGTATCATCAACACCATTGAAGGTGAAGTTAATGACATCTATGGTAAACTTCAATTTACAGAACTTCCTTCTGGTGGCGTGTTGACGCACTGCGACAAGAGGTCGACCGAAGTTGGTGTCCGCATCGAAGACAGCGGAAAGTACAATTACTGGATTAACATCTACAATAATACCAAGTGCAACAACATTGGCTTGATGTTCCGTGGTTACAACAAGAATATTGCGTTCGACAAGTTTGCCAAGATGGTTGTCTCCTCCACTCCGGGGGCCCGCTCTATGGGTGGTCATGCTCTTGCTTGCGGCGGACAGGCTGACAACGAGACTGCGGCAATGGAGATGATTTCCAAGTCGATTCCGTTCATCGAACAGCAGATTCACGGTACTTTCCAGGTGCCGCCAGATATCGACGAGACCCTATAAACTCTTGGTACAAAAAGCCAAGCGGTCAACATGAAAATTCTTCAAATCAGGACGGTGCTTGCAACCGTCCTTCTTTCTTTATGTATCGGCCAGGTTTATGCCTGGTCTCTTCTATCCAACGCTGTCAACTCGGTTCTAAACCACGACATGTCGTTTGCCTTCTCTCTTGCCATCCTGTTCCTCGGCCTGTCTGCAGCTTTCATGGGAAAGTTCGTGGAAAGAAACCCGAAGGCAACCTACATCATGTCCGTGATTTTCTTCGTTGCCGGATTCCTTCTAAGTGGATTCGCTTGCAGCGTAGGAAGCGTCGGAATGTTCTATGCATCGTATGGCGTACTCTTCGGATGCGCATGCGGTCTCGGGTATGTAGCCCCAATCAAGACGCTGATGCTCTACTTCCGTCATAACAAGGCGGTCGCATCTGCCATTGCCATCCTCTCGTTCGGGTTGGCAAAGTCCGTTGCAAGTCCGCTGTACACATACCTGACTTCAAACTTCGATATTGAACATGTGTTCTATCTCCTTGCTCTAATCTATACGGTCCCGCTTATCGTGACATCGTTCCTGTTCAGGAAATTCCCTGTCAACTACAAGCCGCCGTTCGTGGAGACAATCAATATCGGGAAGACTGTCAGAACATTGCCTTACATTTCAATCTGGCTGTTCTTCTTCATCAACATCGCTTGCGGCCTAGCCTTCATCAGTCAGGAAGCTCAACTGTATTCCCACTATGGCGTGGCGCTCGGGATGGCAACCTTGCTGTGTACATTGAGTGCAGTTTTTAACGCTGGTGGCCGCTTCGGTTTTGCTTGGGTTAGCGACAAGTTTGGTCGATACGTTCCTTACATCATACTGTTCGCACTGAGTTCTATTCTATGCTTGGTGAACTTCGGTTTTGGTGGACTGGGTCTGTTCGTTGTCAGCGTCATGCTCATCAACGCTTGTTATGGTGGTGGCTTCTCTGCGTTGCCTGCTTTGCTCGCAAGCAAGTACGGGATAACCAACACATCGACGATACATTCATTGACATTGAGCGCATGGGGTATTGCAGGCATCGCTTCACTCTTCTTGAAGCAGCTCCAAGTAGATACCTTGTTCATTGCGTGCTTCGTTCTGTACGGTTTCAACCTTCTGTTGCTGTACCTGAGCAAGAAATAGACTGTATTTTACCCTGATTTCAGCCGACCTGCACTGACGGTCGGCTTTTTTGCTGCTGGAATAATGTATTTTAAGGAAGAATAAAGATTGGAGGAAACCGATATGGTATCGGCTGGCCTTTTAATAACAGACGGCGAGAAGTTCCTTGTGGAGCTGCCGTTGCACCAGACTCCTGGTGAACACCATTTTGATTTGCCCAAGGGTCACGTCGAGGATTTCGACAGTGACTTTAGGGGCACTGCGTTTAGAGAAGCTAAGGAAGAGACTGGTTACGATTTTGATTCTTATAAGGACCGTGCATACGCATTGTGTAATGAACCTGTCAGCTACATCAAGGGCAAGCAGATTGTCCTGTACCGTCTCGACCTGACGAAGGAAGAGATGCCTCATATCGGCGAGTACAAGTGCCAGAGCTTCTTCCCGGACAAGAGGACGGGCAAGAATGTTCCTGAGGTTATTGGCTATGCCTACAAGCCGCTTTCCGAAATCAGGAAGTGGCTCTTCAAGGGTTATAGCCGCACGTTTGACAGGCTCGGTATTTTCAAGGAAGGATAATGTCACTGTTTGAAGTCATCGTCTATTCGCTCGGGATGTTCCCCATGCTCCTTGTACTCGGAATGATTGCGAGGGAGTGGTGGGTGTTCCGTAAGAATAGGGTCAAGGGAAGCTCTAATACCAAGGCCGAACCGCCTACACCAGTTCTCCCGAAGGCCGAGCCAGCAAAGTCTGATTCCGATGACATAGCGAAGAAAAAGCATGAGGTCGAACTCGCCGCAGAGATACGCCGCATCCTCGCCAAGTCGATTACACGGCAGGGCGAAGGTGAATACGACTTCGACGCAAACAAGCTTACCGCAGCTGAATACCAGCTTCTTGTGAACTATGCGAAAGCTCGCAAGAAGGAACTTGATTCCTATGTGGAGCTGTGCAACAAGATAAGTGAAGAACCCGAAGCTGATTGCAGCGAGGAATTGAAAATTATTTATGAACCCATCGGCCTTCTCAAATTGGCACAATTTGTAGAGGCGGAATCTAAAAAGCAAATCGTTGGTAATGGAGGCAAAAATGAACAACGATAAAATTCTAAACATAATGGAGAACCTCTCGAAGGCTCTTTATGACATCGGTGCAACCGTAAAGCACATCTACAAGGAAGAGCATCCTGCGATTCCGCCTATCCCGACGACGCCGCAGCCAGTGCCGCCTAGTCCGCCTAGGTACACTGTCGAAAAGGAAATCCCTTTCCCGCCAGCACCGAATTGCCCGCCACCCGTGGTGGTCAGGCAGCCTGAACGCTATGGTGGTCTCGGATTCAGACCGCTTATGAAGCCGAAGGAACCCTGGTTTGATAAGCAACGCCCGGTACCTGGCCCGAACCAGTTCTGCAACATGCAGGACTACACCTTCCAGCAGTTGAACGGCAATGTCCCGGCGGAAGCTACCATCTTGGCTGACCCGTTCATGAAGCCGAACCAGAAAGTGAATTGTGAAGCAGACCCCGATTATTTTGGCCTGGACTGTAACAAGGGTGTCCCACTACGGATGAAAACCATGGTTGACACTGCTGATGGAAAGCCAGAGCCGATTGGCAATCTGGTTAAGGAACACCCGACGGCTCTTGACGCAGCTAAAAATAACGTGCAGAAGATGAATCCATCCCTCGGTATTTGCCAGAACCTGAGCAACGGTAAGATAGAACGGGAAATCGAGTCGCTTACCAAATCCTTGAACGAAATGACTCTTCTGGGCAAACCTGGTTCTATGAGCGATGTGTCCAATAGGCTCGTTGGTCTAACTTTTGCTCGCACCTATCTCAACTTCCCGCCGAATGAAACGGGAAAGAAATTCATTGCTGACGAACTTAAAACTAATCCAGTTGCACTCAAGGCTTTCAACGATGCCATCGACGAGAATGAAGGCATGAGAGCTAGGGCGATGGCTGAGCGTATGTATGAAAGTCAACGTGTCATGTCGCAACGTGGTATCAGTGTCGGAAAGGATTTAAAAGCCTCGATGGACAATTTCTATAGCCCGAAGCCAGATTTCGTGGCTAAGCAGGTAGACTTGCCGACAACTCCGCAAGACTTAGTCGAAACGGCCATGATAAAAAAATACCTGAAAAGCATCGACGCAAAGGAAACCGTAGGTAAAATGACCGATATGCTGGATACATGCAACAACTTGGCTAAATCTCCCGCAGCCCCAGGAAACGAGGCGATGAAGGAAGCTGAAATGTCGCTGACCGAGGAAAACTTGAAGAAGGATGCATCGGAGATAAAGGCAGATGACCGTCCAGTAATACCCGAAAAGGAGGAAACTCCCGATGCTCCGGCTGAACAGCCGAAAGAAAACGTCAAGGAAAAGAAATTGAAAGCGAAAGCTAAGGAACAGAAAACATTAGCCAATTCTAACAAGGAGTAAAAAATGGCAACGAAGAAAACGAAGACCTATAACTTTGGAAAAGCACTTGAAGCCTTGAAGGGCGGTAAAACTATCCGTCGTCAGGGTTGGAACGGAGTCGGTATCTTTATCGCTCTCCAAGTTCCCGATAAGAAGTCCAAGATGAGCCAGCCGTACCTCTACATCGACACCCTCGGTTTGCAGACGACAAATCCGAAGGCTCCGAAGGGTCGTGTACCGTGGGCACCGAGCCAGACTGACCTGCTTGCCGAAGACTGGGAAATCATCAAGTAAGAATTTTTCCCACACAAATAAAGCCTCCGTGTTTCACGGGGGCTTTTTCTAATGTTTCACGTGGAACATTTTAGAACTTGATTCCTTCCCTTTTGAAAGTCTTGTCAAACTCTGGCCACAGCCACTTGCCTATTTCCTTCAATGGAAGATACTCGTAGGAACATGCTTCTGGCATGGCGGCGTTCTTCTTAGGGTCGTGGAAGTATGACTTGCAGGAATAAGATGTCAACGGTGGAAGCTCTTTCAGATTTATCCTGTAAAGCATCAGGTTGTTTCCTTTACGGAAAGGCACCTGCTTGCGGAAAATTCCCTTGGCATCGTTGTAATACTTGTGCCAGTTGTACCCGGTTTCTTCCAACGCTTCCCTGAATGCGGCATCTTTTACACTTTCACCATCGTTCTCGACGTGGCCTTTCGGTAGGTCATACTGGTGTGGCTTTCCCTTCTTGTTTCCTGTCGGAAGTTCTGCAAGGAATACTTCACCATCGGTGATGAGAAGTCCAGACGAGCATGACGGATGTTCCTCATTGTTTCTCGGGTCGGCGAATTCAAGCAGGGTCTTGGCTAAATCCTTAACAGCTTCAAACTGTGCCTTTGATGCAAGTATATGCTTGGCTGACTCGTTGAATGTATCTATGACATATTGTGGGGTCATTTTAGGTCACATGTTAAATCTAATGATAGTTTATATTCCAAAAAAGACTAAAAAAGGAGCCTGCCTTGCGGCAAGCTCCCTTTCAGTTCCGTTTAAGGAATTCGAGTGATTACCACTCTTCTTCCTTAGCAGCCGTACCGAACGGACGGTCGAGCGTGTGGCCAGCCTTGTCTGCAACACCAACGGTGTCGAGAGTTACGCCCACAGTCGGACCTTCGTTAGATTCCCAAGGAATGTCGCCAGTGAAGGAAACACCCAAGAGGTCGTTGTTCACGAAGCGAACAACACGGTAGAACAGGCCGCAACCGAGCAAGTTGCTGACAATGGCGTAACGGCTCTTCACGATGAGACGTGGGCTTCCGTCTTCCTGTCCTGCCGTCTTGCAGAAAATGTACGGGATGTACGGCATGAATATAATACCAGATTCGCCCTGACGAGGTCCCTTGTAACCAACGAGAGCGTAGTCCTGCCAAGAATAAATATCCTGGTAGAGCTTAATCTGACCGTTCAGGAGAGAACCAGCGTCGGAAACGCCACCACCCGGCTGAACAGCGGCATCCGTACCGAGGTAAGTCGGGATATAGATACCAGAGTTAAGGGTAGAGATTGCAGCAACGATGCTCGGAGAGCAGATTGCAAAGTTACCAGAGCCCATGCGGGTCGTAAGAGAAATCTTACGGGCAACTGCGATAATCGTGTTCACGATACCACCAGCAATCTTTTCGGCAACCCAACGGCCATCCTGGAAGTGAGCGTGACCAGAGAGGTCAACGGTGATAGCGGCTTCGCCACCAAACATCGGGTTCTGAGCGACAGACACCATAGCAGCGAGGATTTCACGGTCGATTTCCTGTTGAATTTCAAACTGGAGACCTTCAAGCAAGAGTGCTTCAACGTCTTGGCCGTGGGCTGCCGCCATATCCTGTTGGAGTTCCAAGGTGTAATGGCTCTTGATAGCCTTCGTACCCACACGGATAGCACCAGACACCACCTTGATGCTGGCCTTCTTGATGTTGTAGTGGCCAGTGTTTTCATCGTAGTAGTCACCAACGCCAGACTGGTCGCCAAAGTGGTTGGCGAGGAAAGCTTGACCAGTAGTGTTGCCAGTGTTCATAGCAGCGCCATCGAAGTGCGGGCCACCGAACGTGCCTTCACCGTAGTTGGAGAGCATTTCGCCAGCCATCGTTGTCCACGGGTTGAACGTGCCCTTTACACCAGTGTGGTCAGACACGAGGTCATAACCAATTTCCTTCTTGAGACCCTTACGGAAACCGACAGTCTTCGGAGCTTCGTCGTCATAGAGGAAACGAAGTGCGAAGTAAATTCCGTTAGGAGTTGTGGTTGGGATAGTGGCTACGGTCTGCATAGCCAAGAGGTCAGGGAACTGACGACGTACCAGCGGCAAAGCATACTGCTGGTATTGAGCCACGTCAGCAGAGACGTTGGCAGATTCTGGGAGGAAACCCTTGTTGAGCTTGCACTGGGTTTCAAGAAGTGTGGAAACCACAGCAGCTTCAGCACGGGACTTGAGCTTACGGCCAAGGTTGGATTCCAAAATCGGAGCCCACTTGCTCGTAGCTGACTTAGGTCTGAACTGTTGCATAATGTTATCCTGTGCCATCTGGCACTGTTTGAGTTCTACTTTAAGTTTATTGAGGTATTTCAACAAAAAATTTTTTACCTCAAAATCTGCATTGAAATGAAAAAACCCTCCGAATGGAGGGTTTTCGAGGTGATTTTTGGCTGTATTTCGCTAGAAAGCGCCAGTTTCGGGTGGCGGGGCCATTCCGCCGAAGTCGCCCAAGGATTCGCCTTCGCCGCTATCGGCGTCGCTTTCTTCACCGAGGAGAACCTTCTGTTCATGCTCACGCCACTTGCGGTTCAGGGTGAGGTCGGCATCTGAAATCCCGAGACCGTAACGGAGACAGTATTCTTGGGAAAGCGGGTTGTTCGGTGCATCGTCCTTCACGGCAAATTCCATCATGCTGGAAAACACCGCAAGGCGAGTAGACCATACGTCGGCATCGATGTAGCTCTGGAAACCATTGCTTCGCTTGAACTTGATGTCGAAGTTCTCTTCCAACTTGATATTCTCGGTAAATTCTTTCCTTGTATTGAGCACCATGATGAAAAGTCTTACGAGAGCTTGTTCGAACGGTGTCTGGTAACGGTCAACGAGTCTAGCGAAGGCTACTTCCGCCTGTGTAACTTCACCAACCTTACCGTTGGAGTAGTTTACACTGTCGCCAGCCAATGCCGTGATACGTCCAGGAGGCACCATCAAGGCGTTGACGAGGTTTCTCTTGAAGAATTTTAGGTCGTCGATGTTGCCTAGCTGGTCACCGCCAGGTAGTCTTTCGATGCTTGAACCTGACGAACCGCCCTGAACAGGGATGATGAAGTGTTCCGATAGGCCGATTGCCTTACCCCAGTTGGTGATTTCACCAGTCGTTGCGTTATAGTCAATATGACGGCTGAACATCTGGGCCTGTTCCTTCATTGTCGCTTCGGCCTGCGGTTTAGGCTGGCCAGCCACGTCAACTTTTAGAATCATCTTTTCGGAGCCCCAGAGAACACGGTACATGACAACGCTGTCTTCAATCGTATTCAGTTGGTTATGGGCCTTCACTGCTGGTTCAAGGATTGACCTCGGGTCGTTCACGCCGCCTGGACCGTAAAGGTCGAGGGAGAGGAACAGAATTTGGTTAGGTGAATAGTCGATGTAATTCTTGCTGGTATGTGCGTATGTTCCAGTAAGCATTTGACGATAGCCGATAATCAAGTTATCCTGGACGACCACAATCATATTTTCGCCCGGTAACATGTTCAGTCCGACGATTTCATTGGTTTCCTCGTCATATACAACTTCGAGGAAGAGTCGGCCTTCGATGAGCATCTTTCTCATGTACTGCCAAGCAGTCTTCTGGAACTTGAAAATCTTCCTGAGCACATCCCTTTTGAAGATGGTCTGCAAGCTCATCTTTGTCACTTCGGCAATTTCAGAATATTCGTTGACCTGCAAGCTGCAAATGTCACCCTTGTCGTCCTTATAGATTGCCTCATTGCAAATCTGGGTCAGAGACTCGTTCACCTCCGAGCGTGTGGCGATGATGTTGTACTTCAACATGCGTTCCACGTTGTTTCGCCAGTAGAGTTGCACCTGATTTTCGGCGATGGTGTCTTGAACCTTGGTGGGGTCAATCTGCCCGTCGTTAATCATGATGGTCGGCATGTAGGTGGAGAATCCGTCAGGTGACATACCGTTCGGGTACATCATCTGCTGGACGCCCTGTCCTACCGCATTCCTGGACCTTGATATTTCATGGTTCAGGTCTTCTCCGTTGAACAATCGGTCAAAAAGTTCGCCTCTCGGGTTATTTTCGCCGTAGTCCCTCACATGCGTCATGACCATTGACGCTACATTTTCTGGTCTTTTCTTTTTCGATGCAAAAAGCATAATTTCCTACCTGGGGTACTTAAATCTGATGCCTTCGAACATCACATAAAAGGTTGGTTTACGTTCGGATATGTAGAATGACTTTAATGATTCGTTGAGTATGTTCTTGGACAAAAGTCTCCTGTTGTTAACCTCCGCATCGACTATCGTGCGGAAATCACACAAGTCCACTTGGAAGACTGGAAGACCGTTATATCTGTATAATTCACCCATAGTCACACAATAAATTATATTTTTGGTGATTTATCAATAGTTTATACCCCATGCGTTGATAGCGCTGGATGAAAAATGTATTTTATCGATGTAAGTACCTTTATTTTACAGGGATTATCATGAGCAAGACTATTGATTTGACCATTAGCGACAGAGTTGCAATCGGACGTTATGTGAACCTTATCCGTTGCACAATCCCAATCCGTCTAGTAATCGACGAGTTTAACGACAAGTTCGTTCCGACCGCAGCGGAATTGAAGAAGGCTGGTGCCGTAATCGAGATGGGCAAGCTAGCCAAGATTAAGGACGATTTCGTCAAGTCTTTCACCGATGAAGATGTTCCGCAGGTTATCCGGGATGGCATTGCAGAATTTATCGAGAAACTTGAATCTAACAAGAATGCCGACGCTGCGTACGTAGAAAGGGTCACCTCTGCATTGAAGAAGTTGATTTAATATGTTGATGTCCCGTTATTATTACATGATGTCTGATTTCTATCTCCATGCGGACGAGAACACGACATCAACGATGGTTGAGAACTTTGCCGAGCAGCTGGACAAACTATATGACTCCGGCGAGGCAAACAACACGGTAGTTCCAATCTTTATTGTGCGTGGAGGCGATGAGTCTAACCCGACGTGCAGTCTGGAACCGTTGTACTTTATCGCTATCGACGGGGTGCCTCTCATATTCTCCACCTGTTACCGTCTTTCTGGCGATTCATTGAAATCTATTGACAGTAATGCAGACGGCGGCTCATTTATAACGGAGATGCTTGCATACAACAACACCCATGTGTACCAGCTAGGGGCAATCGACTCGGTAACATCTGTTGACGATGCTCTGCAGCAGGCTACGGCTGGTAATCTATTGGAAAGCGACCAGATTGATGCCGAGATGCTGAATACTCTTCTTATCCAGAACGAGATTGAGCCTATTCGGAAATTGGAACTCCCGAATGCAGGATATGTCGAGGTCTATGCTTTGACTGGTGCCGAGATGGATGCCTTGCAGAAGGACAAGAACTATAACAATCCGTACGGACAGACGATTGTCGACTACGATAATTCAGATGGGGTGTACTACCTTGTCGGAATCGGCGGTAACGCTGCCATTCGTGAAGTTGCGGTAAGATGCGGCTCCGATGGGTTCATGTACACGATTTGGACGAACAACTCCCCAAAATTTATCAATCGGGCAACCGTTATTGCAGAGGATTTTCCGATAGAAGCAATAGAAAATGACCTTACCGACATGAGCAAGGCTATTGGGGAGCATATCATCATGCACATGAGGAAAAAGAAACTCTTGGATAGCCAGGAAACCAATGCCGTGAACGGAACGATTTAATGCCACGATTATAAACTATTTTTTGATTGAAATGGTGAATTATGGCGATAAATCTATACATACGACTGGCAACTACATTCAACGAATTCGAAAATATTAATCAGCACTACAAGGAAATTTATCGTTTCCATGCAACTGGTAGTGATGCTAATGCCCGTGTCCAAAATTATCGACTTCGCCATTTCCTAACAGCAGGTGCGCCTAATTCCACCGTTACACCTAACAGTGGGTTGATGGTATATGATGGAACTGGCATTATGCCCTTGACGGGTTCGTACAATGACTGGAACACGCCGAATAGACCTCCTAGGATTGATAATGGCAACAAACAGTTCGATACTGAACTCATAATGAGATTCGACAGGGACAGCCTCTTTAGTCAGCTTTCCAATAATGCACAGGTTTGGATTACCACACCGTACAGTAATGATAACGGCGGCTTTTCGACGCTTGATGTTGAGTCTTCGTTCTCGTTTCTAGGATATTCGAATGACGGGGTCTTTGTCAAGAACCCGATGAATGTCGTGCTGGAGCATAAGGTCGGAGGCGGCTCAGTAACAAGGATTTATACTGATAAGAATAGCCTCCCGAACGGAGGTGATTCTGGTTGTGACCCCAACAGTAACCTATACAAAGTTGAAACCGTTGTGGTTCAAACGCAGGGTGAACATGGGCTTCAGGTAGGGGATGCGGTTACCCTTTACAGCAGGGACGCTTGCCATACAGCATACATGGCAAACTGGGGAAGAAGGTTCGGCAAGGAGGATGGTGAAAAATACCTTGGTGATTTTGTCGTCACGAGCGTACCTAACTCATACACGTTTACTTATCAAACATACCATAACCCAATGCTCATAAATAGGGTCACTCACCCTGAAGACTATCCGTGCCAACATACAAGTTCTGACTGGCCGGACCTTGTATGGGAACGTTGGGAACTATATGAATATAGTGAGACAGTATCCGTGGATACAAGCGGAACATCCCCCTTATTTATTTTTACGAGTCCTGACCCAAGTGACCTCACTACTCCGTATAGTCGCAATCTAGTTGCACGTACAAATGATAGTGAAGGTGACCGAGTCACATTTGTGTATAACGGCTCGGATAAGGTTCATCTTGAAGTGACCGAAGTTAATGTATATGGCAATAGCAATCTAATCAAAGCCGTACCTGTTGTTGGTGAAACTTTCCCGTCTGGAGTAACGTCGGGTACATTGAAATACACGCCACGCCTACCTTCCGCCGATATTGCCTATAATGTGGCGAACTCTGATATCGCCCCGAAACGTGAAAAGGCGCATTCAAAGGAAAGTGCTATAATTTATGCTTGCCAAGACACATTCTATGTAGTTAACGGTTATAATGTATCGCATGGAACAGACAATCCATTGCAGCTTAATCGTGACAGGATTTTCCCTATCCTAAAGTTCCCGATAAAACAGTATACCGGGGATGCCGTGGATGACCCGAATCTTGTCGCTAAAATGTTTATATACGCACTTGATAACGCAGGTGTAAGTAACAACAGCATCAATTTGATGGGGTTCAGTACGGATACCTGGGATGAAAATGATACTAACGATGCCATTGCGGGCAAGTACATTGTCCAATCTGCAATAGGACATATTGCCGACTTCTCTTACGGAAATCCTACCAGAACTTTCTCCAACAGGTACATCAAGTTTAACATAAATAATTCCTATACGATAGCTATGCTTAAAGGTAATGCGTTTAAGACATTGTACCTTAACGCATTGAAATCAACGGGAGACCGTTCGATTACGTTTTCTTCACGTCATGCGGTAGAAAACTGGCCTTATATAGCGATTACATCGTCAAAATTTATAGGAACAACGCCGAGTATTGCCCTTGAAAATACGTACATGTATCTAGTTTGCGATTCAATCGAAAAGACTAATGACACGTTTGATGCAAAGACGGTTTTTTCTGCGAAGGTATCCGATAAGGTTTTCGATAGTTCGAGTCTGATGTATGTCCGTAGTTGGGGTAGTTCTAAACCTTTCTTCAATCCCGGTGATACTATTGAGGTGATGAACACCGACCACTATGACACTATTAGTGGTGAGGTGATTGCGGTAGACTTGGCTACCCATGAGGTCAAATTTACTTATACAGGGGATGAACCTAATGTAAATATTCCTGAGGGCGGAATCATCAGAAACCGTTCAAGGATGATTTCAACATATACGGCAAGCGATGCAGAGAATATACCTAACAATCTTCATGTCGACGGTCCCGAGGTTCATGGCAAGTATGGATATCCAGGGGATACACTTGAATTTGATGTAATCCATGACGAAGCAACGGCTAATCAGTCTTCGATGAGTGTAGTATATGATGACGACGGAAATGCATCAAATGTATTAAATCCTGTATTACTTACTGATGTCGACCTTGTTTCTGGAAACGACCACGACCGAGCTGCAGACCGATTTATGCATGTGGGCCAGAATTACGGCGTTGTGTTGAAGGGTCTTAACCTAGATAAATTGACTGGCAATGCTTATGCTGTTCTCGGCAATCCAATATGGGAAAACGGCCTGTTTTCGGGAGGCCGTGCAGTTGAGCTTCTTTCAGTAGATGGCCACCCAGAACAACGAAAGTTCTATTATGACAATTCGTTGAACTTGCAGAGGTCGATGCCCATATACGAAGTTCGCAATGAGGACGGTGTAACCAAGTTTAAGATTCATGATGATGATTATCCATACTGTGGCCCCGGTGATATTGTTGGAGCGGTTTATACTGGTACATACATTAACGGAGGGCAAACTTCCCTTCCAAGTGCGCTTAAATATGGCAAGAACTACTATGTAGTCAGTGCAAATAAAGAGGGCGATGATTTGTGGCTGACCTTGTCATCGTCATATATTTTCAGATACGAAGAACTCACTCCCACTTATGTTTCGCTTAGTGATGATGAGGTTGCGTATATCAATCAGCAAATTGGACGTGCGTTTTCTGCCGGAAATGAACTCCCGGTGATATTGTATAGCTCCATCACGTCGCTCACACTCAAGGACGTTGATTTTGATACGACCAACTATTCCAATAGGCTCTATTTGCAGATAGATGAAGAGCCTCCTGTATGCTATGTCGATGAAGCCGCCGATGCACATATTGCTGGTCGTCCGTTCGATGTCTATATTTCCGACTTGAACGATATTTTCAGAATTGACGATAAGTTGTTGGAAGAGTTGGATAGCGGAATGGTTACCTATATGTTAGGCAACGGAGACGCTAGGTTTATCAAGCTTACCCTGACACTGGATAGCGATACTAGAATTTATATATACGATGCCGCAGGAAACAGCACGTATCTTGATTTCACTGTGATAAATCCGGCAGCGACGCTTACTCTGAATCTTGAAAGTATAGTTGACAATACTGTCGATAGTAATAAAACGCATACCCTAAGTTTCCGTGTTGACGGTAGCGATTATAGTGTACTTTCTAATGCATATGAGGATGTTAGCAATCCGGGAGATGCTGGTATCTATAAATCACTGGCGCTGGCTAGAATAGAGAATGTTTCAGAGATTACTCAGGATGCCGATGATGCCGGACACTTCACGTTCGACGTTGTTATTGATGAGTCGACACTCGACCAAACAAACGGGCATCTTGAAGTATGGGTTGGCGATAGCAACGTTGGTGAGTACCACAGTACGGCTAGCTGGAGTGAACCTATTATCTTCAAGGAAGACATACAATGTAAGCTACCGGGTGATGTTATTGAATTTAAAGGGGTTAATCTCTATAATAAGTCTGATAGCAATAATTTGACTTTGATGGGCCAAGGCTTTCGCCTGGTGCAATCTTCTGTAAGTTCAGGAACCCATGTTTCTGTTGAAGTGGTCGCTTCTAATCCGGGGACGAGAAACCTTTGGGCAAAGTGGGCGAATACTTTATCTTCGCCAGTGGTAGCTGCGTATCAGAGTAGCGTCACGGTCATAGAGTTGCCAAAGATAACGATAAGGGACAAGGTCATACGATGGCCGGAAGGACAGGCGTGGGAAGAACCCGGAGATGTTACCACGAATAACGGATTGTCCTACACGGTTGATGCTAGTTACCTAAACTGTAATGAACCTGGCATCTATACGATAGAATACACTACCGAGGAGGATAGTTGCGGTTATAGTGCATCGGATACGAGAACTGTCATCGTGACGAAATGCAATATACCGATATACTTATCTAAAGGATATGATGATATTGTAGCCACTTACGACCAGTACGAAGATATTGAAATTGTAATTTCACCTGAAAGCGGTGTGTTGTTCAACCAGAATTTAATGAACAACGTCGTATACTATCAGCTGCCTGACTCCGATGAATGGAATACTGCTACCATTCTGTCTGGAACGCCAGACCGAAAGAGGCTGACTATCAAGAATCCGGGTGTCATTGCGTCTCTCATTAAGCTTAAAGTTGATGTCGGCACTGACAATATGTCGCTGGAACCAAATAGTAACTGTGTCGAGACGGACCCGGTTTTATTCACGGTTGTATCAAAGGAAGAACAGGATAAACCGCTCGATGTTGACGGCACGCATTCTATCGTGAGACGTAATTCTAGCCGTTCTCGCTTTGACGACCTTAACTTCGAGCCTATCTACAACAAGGATTTGTCCTACTCGTCATTCTCTATCACGGCTGACGAAAACAGCCTGATGCAGAATGTGTACAGTATTCTTTTGACTAACCTAGGCGAACGCCTGTACGATGACGAGTTTGGTTCAACGTTGGAAGAGAGCATATTCGAAATTATCGGTGACCTGAATGGAGAATCCAAGCTTCTTAACCAGTGTGTTTCCCTCATTAACAAGTATGAACCGAGGGTGGTCGTCGTTGAGGACAAGAGCTATATTTCAATCAGCGATGATAACACGGTAGTCATAGTTCTTTACATTAAGGTTCCTCGTGGTATTGCAAGAAAGATTGAACTGACGTTTAGGAAGGATTCATGATAGTACAGATAAAAAACGATAATACTCAGTACATATACACGCATGACGCATCGAAGGATTACCTTGATGTGGCCAAGGCGCTTGGCCTTGGAAGCGGTGCTGGTCTGGCGAGTTACGTCACCACGTCGCCTATCGAGTTTACTAACGCCAACGGTGCTAGGGTCAAGGCTGTACGCATAAACGGGTACAGCAACCTTTCCTACTATGTCATGAATGATTCGGTCAAGCTTGACATTAAGCACAAGGGCAATCTTGACAAAGAAATGTTCAAGACTATTATAGATGGATTGAATTTCTTTGAAAACTCCCGCATAAAGCTAGGCGACAGGGTCTATCTCGGCCCGTTCCGTGCGCTCAACTACGCAACGATGAATTCGATTACCGACTCTGTCGGAAACCATATCATGCTGTCTAGTTCGCAGGTAAGGGACGTTGCCGCTATCAATGCGTTACTAAGTAGATTAGATTACGATAATGGGAAAATGTACGAACCTCTTGTCAGAAGGTACGTAAACATTCTTGCGGGGCTGCTGGATAAGAGTGTGCTTCCGATAGGATATTTCAACATGGAAAATTACTTGCGGATTATACAATCCCAGGCAAAAATCTTGTTTGCATCGTTCGCTAAGCCTAAGTCGAGGCCAACAATTCTCTTGCGTAGTGATGGAACTCCTGGCTATGCAAAGGTCGTTTCTGCCAACGGGCCCTATGTGAATATCACGCTATCCCCAAACATACAGGTTCTTGACCTTGCCAAGGAGAATGCCTACAACCCGTTTGTCATAGTTTCGCTGAGGCCGTTCCCTATCGCCCAGTCATCGTTCCCGTGGAAAAAGGTCATGTTTGGCAACACCGCAGTATTCATGTGCCCTATCATATGTAACGAAAATAAGTTAAGGACTCTTACCAAATCCATCAATTTGCTCGAATAGCTTGACATCCTGTGGTTTTTGTGCTATATTTATGGTTACGTACATAAAAACCATTAAAAAGGATGTCAAAATGAAAAAAATATTAACCCTTCTCCTCGTTTTTATCTTCTCCTCCGTCGCCTTTGCAGGCGGTTGGGACTGGTTTAATCCGTCTTCTGGCGGTACGGCACAGTTCCGAACAGGCGTTTCCTTCGACCATGAAGCCGAAAGCGCCGCACATTACGAAAACGTCCGTGCAATCATCAAGAGCAATGTTGAAGTTGCTGCTGCTTTCTATGCGGGCGAAGTTTCCAGCATGTCCGTCAGGACGGATATCTATGACGTTGCCGCAGTCGGTGTAGAGTTCACCGAAAAGAGCGTCCGTCCGTTCGTTCAGGGTTACAAGGATATCGGTAAGTTTAGCGTTGGTGGCGAATACCTCTTCGATACTGACACGAAGGTTAGCCAGTTCGGTGCCGAACTCGATTACCTATTGCTCTCCGACCTTATTCTTTATGCAGGCTCTACTGTCGATACCGACAATTCTTGGGGCCCGTATGCAGGCGTAGTTTACATGCTTGGGAAGGTTGACCTTTGCCTTGGCTACTACGCAGTTATTCCAGAGGCTGAATATCTCACATCTGGCTATACCTTCGATATCACCTTCAACTTCTAGTGTGGGTCTAGCATCCTATGCATAAGATTAAGTTTAAAAAGCTTATTTTTAGAAACTTCATGTCTTATGGCGACATTGATAATGTCGTCGAGTTTCATCCAGGCCTCATTTACATGAGCGCCCCGAACGGATATGGAAAATCATCCATTGTCGAGGCTCTGACCTATGCCCTTTATGGCAAGTCTTACCGTGGTGGAAACCAAGGTGACTTGAAGAATACCGAAAACAAGAATGCTGACATGGTGGTGACGCTTGATTTTGATGTCGATACGGGTACTGGCAAGCAGGAATACCATATTGAACGTCGCATGAAGGCTAAGTCTCTCAAAACTAGCTTTACCATCTGGATTGATGGCCAGGAACAGCTGAAACGAGCTGGAATGACCCAGCAAGACTTTGAAAACCGTGTTCTCGGTCCTTCTCTCCTGCTGTACCAGTCCACAGTCGCCATGAACAGTCAGGAAACCATCCCGTTGCTCGAAATGCCTGCTGACAAGATGCGTAAGCTCATCGAGAATACCATCTCGCTCTCGACGGAGAAATGGAAGACCGCCAATAACAAGGTGTTGAGCGACTCCAACATGCAGTTCGATGTCTCGAAAAACTCGGTCGATAGAATCACTGCGGATATCAACTACACGAGCAGCATGATTCAGACCTTGAAGGCTAAGAAGCACGAACAGATTGACGACTTGAAGCGTCAGCTTACTGAGCTTGAAGCGAAGACTCCTGAACTCGTGTCAAACGCCAATGCGGCCAAGGCTGCAGATGACGAATGTGCCCGTCGTGTGACCGAGTACAACAATGCCCAGTCTGAGCTGAGAACGGTCATGACGAAGGTCAACGATATGTCCGCCTGTCTCAACCTCTTTTCTGAAATCGACAAGGAAAAGAAGAATATCGAGGAATTGAGTGGGCAAGTCAGTGTTGCTCGTGCTCAGGCCGACGGTTTCAAGATTGCTGAAACACAGGCCAAACTCAATGAAATTACGACAAAGAAGAACGGGTTGACCAACCAGATTAGCGCACTCAAGTCGACCATCGCTTCCAACGAAAAACAAGTTATGTCTTATCAGATGAAGTTGAAGGAACTCACTGACAAGGCTACTGCCGTCAAGGCTGGTGTACCTTGCCCGACCTGTGGTAAGCCGTCCACCGAAGCTGATGTCGAACATGTCAAGGAAGCGTATCGCAACCAGTGGCGTAGCCTCCGTTCCGAACAGCTTGCTATCTTGAATGACAATGAGGCCAAGAAAAAGGAATTGGATGAGTTGTCTGCACAGGCTGCCGACCCGACTATCGAACACCAGATTTCCGAACTGAATGCCAACATTCAGGCATATAACAATTTCCAGGCAACTGTCTATGGTCCTATCAACGGCCAGTTGACTGCCGCTACGAGCAGATACGCCACCCTTACGACAAAGGCTTATGTCTACGGTCAAGATATCCAGAAGATTCGTGGCGACATCGACGCCCTCGTCAAGAGACAGGAAGAATTGAGTAACTGGATTAACTCGAATAGTTCCGTGATGGAAGCTTTGTCGCAGGCAAAGAACGCCTATTATCAGGCCAATTCTGCCTTGACATCGAACAATAACAGCATCGCATCGTTGAAGGCTTCCATCCAGAAGGAAGAAAGCAGCAACGACGACAAGGCATTGAAGGATTCCGAAACCCACCTTGCAGAACTGCAGAAGGAGCTGGAAACCACGATGGCATCAATCAAGGATTTCTCTGACAAGATTGCCATGTGCAAGTACATTTCCTATATGTGTTCGGACGATGGGCTCAAATCCTATGTCATCAAGATGTTCGTTCCGTTCTTCAACCAGGCAATCGAAAGCAACCTTCGTCGGTTCAACCTTCCGTACACCATTACGTTCGACAAGAGCATGGACTACAAGTTCGAGTCAATCTTCGGTGCGGCTCCCTGCTACGACATGTTGTCCCAGGGTCAGAAGCGCAAGGTTAACTTCGCTATCGCCATGGCGTTCTGCGACTTTGTGTTCCGTGTTGCCAACTTCGAGATTAACGTCCTGTTCCTTGACGAAATCCTTGACGTTTCCACGGACGATGTCGCCCTCAGGGAAATGGTTATGCTGGTACGAACCAGGGCCGAACGGACCCCGACGATTTTTGCCGTCACTCACCGAGAATCCATTATCAGGGACCTCTTCGACTATAAGATGAACATAGACAACAACGGTTTATTCTCTACAATCGGAAGTTGCACTAAGTTAAAATAAATGTATTTTAAATACGTAGAAACATCAGACAGGTACTCACATGAAAAGACTAATGAGTCATCAAGCGATTTTTGACATGAACCAAGCGTTCAAGAGGGTTATTAAAGAAAAACTCTTCACTGGACGTATTAGCAGTACGTTCAGATATGCAATGCACAAGAACATGGATGCTACCGACAAGGAAGTATCCAATATGCTTGAAGCATTCAGGCCGGACGATGAATATGTAAAGTATATTAATGAACTTTCCCCTATTGCCAAGAAGTTCGGGCTTCCTCCGCTCACGAACATGAAGGAATTTGAGNNAAGTTGGAGACGGACCTTGCCGACCGATACAAGGATGCCCTTGAACGCCAGAAGGATAACGATGCTGAACTCGGCGTATTCTTGAAGGAAAAGGTTGAGATTGACATTGCTATGGTTCCGGCAGAACAATGCCCAGACATCGTGGGCGACTCTGCAATCTACATCTATGATTCCCTGTTCCCAATGTTCATCCCGGCTAAGGAAAGCGATAACCTTTCCGAACTCGTTCCGTATGAAACAAAGTAGGTTATGCTATGAAAATCAAGGAATTCCTAGATAACCTAGCCAAGGAGTTGCAGTCGAAATCTGGAATCTCAGTAGAGATTGTCGATGACCGCAATTTCCCTGGTGGATTCTATATGAACTTTACCGAGTTCAGTACGGCTGTCCTTAGGGTAAACCAATACGGCAAGTTTAGCATGCGTGGGGTTGACCCTCAGGAAGAAAAGTTCGCCTACCCGTGGAAATATAAGTTCTTGATTTTGACCGACAAGGCTATCGCCGAGTTGTCAAAGACGTTCCCTCAGGTTGCGTTCGATTCTTCGAAGGAAACAGAAAAGGCAATGTTCCCTATCTTCTGTTACCTCAACGTACTGCATCAGTTCTACAGAAAGAAGCTTGGAAACAAGAAAAGTTGGTATCCGAAATTCAAGGATATCGAAAGCAGGAAGTTTGAAAAGATTAGGCATACTTTGGCCAATCTTCCTAGCAGAGAAGCATTAAAGCTAATTCCGAAGGAAGAACAGGACAAGTTTATCGAAGCCTAGTGTCTTTTCCCTGATGGGCCCGCCATAACGATGTGGCGGGCTTTTTTATGCAAACCAGAGATTTATGGATGATATGTCCGTCGAGATGTCATTGAACATTTCGTGGATTTCATCGAGGGTGTATTTCTTGGATAGTTCGTACTTGTCGTCGAGGGTACTCGGGTCCACATCCCTATATTCGCATAGATATCCATTCATGTTTTGGTCCGTCTTTTCATCCCATATTACGTACGAAAGCAACCCATGGAAATTAGCCCTGACATCTATGCAGAACTCGAAGTCCGATGATGTACAGTAAAGATAGGCTCTCGGGAAATTATCATCGCTGGGATTGTATTCTTTGGACTGTCTTATCTCAAACCCAGTTCCACACCATTCATCTTCCAGAAACTCTGCGAGTTGTTGAAGAATTTTTGAGTGTCCGCCATTGCTAGCGAACAGGGCTTCCGCCTTTTTTAGGGCTTCCTCGTCTACCGTGCTCTCTTCGCCATTTTTTAGCTCATCTTGCTCGTAATCATCGTATTCTTTTTCGGGCTGTTCGCCGCCCTCCGATTCGAGGCATATTTTTCGCAGCTGAATGATGGTTTCCTTTGCCGTCGGAGTGAGGTTTAGCTTGCTGATTTCTGATTCGAATAGGTTCATATTAGTGCCCAAGTAGTATATCCATAGTTTATAAAGTAGATTTGTTTTGCTTAGGGCGGGGTTCTGCATCTATGCCACTTTAATTAAAATGTATTTTAATTATGAGATTCAATCCATGAGTAGAATATGGAAAACGCAGTACCGACCAATGAGGAAGTAACGCTTGACTTTGAAATCCCAGAAAGCGGTTACTCCTGGACCCCTAAACAGTTGAAGGCGTTCGACGCTCAGATGAGGAGCGGGAAGATTGACAAGGATATTTTGACTAAGTTGCTTATCGAGTTGAAAGATGTCCGCAAGAAATATGGAAAGGAATATCCCGTTTCGGAGCCGCTTGGATATGTGTTTAATGTTGTTATCGACAAGAACCTTGGTAACCAGAAGTGGCGTGGCTACACCCCAGACTGGAAGCAGGAAATGCGTGACCGTGCTGTTGAACTTCTTATCAAGCACAGTCACAACTTCGACCCGGTCAAGATGCAGACTACTAAGAATGTAGACCCGTATTATTACCTTGCCAAAATCACATTCTGTGCATTCATTCAGGCCCATAACAAGCTTGCTGCCCGAAGCAAGAAAATCAAGTTTGTCGCCCTGAACGAAGGCGCCATGAATAACTACTCGTCCATCGACGAATTTGCCATCGATGCCAACAAGAAGATTGACGAGGAAGAAAAACTGGAAAAGGAAAATGCCGCCAATGGTGTAACCACTGACGATATCGACATCTCGACAATGCAGACGGATGACCTGGTGAAGCAACTGAATGACGATGATTATACGAATGGGTAAAATATGAGACATGAACTTTCAGTTGTCTTGGTCGTCAGGAATGGCGAATCAAGGATTCAGGAATGCTTGCAGCGTCTCGTAGGCCTTGCTGACGAGTTTGTTATCGTCGATACTGGTTCTACGGACAAGACGCTTGATTTGGCAAGGAAGTTTCAGACTATGGTTCGCCAGCCTGTCATTATTGATGCAGTCGGCACACTCTTTCTTGATGATGAAGGAAACTTCGACTTCGGTAAGGCTAAGAACTACGGTTTTTCGCTTGCGACCAAGGAATATGTGATGTGGGTTGACGTGAACGACATGCTTGACAATGCCCGAGAAGTCCGTGCTAAGTTCGACAAGGCTAGTACGATGTACTCTACGTCAGACATTGTTATGTACACTAGGATAACCCGTTCGATGAAATTTCCTAGGGTCAGGATTGTGCGTAGGGAAACATCGAGGTTCATCAACCCGATTCACGAATACGTTATAGACACGGCTGAACCGAGGAAGGTGATTACCTTTAAGAACGAGTTCGTTAACTTCAAGAAACAGCGTGATGTCTCTCGAAACTTGAAGGCGTTGATTAAGCTGTGGAAGAAGGGGCATTCCCTCCGTACAGCATATTACATTGCAACCAGTTACAAGGACACGAAGAATCCCGAAATGGCTCGTCTGTGGTATGAAATCTGTCTAAATGAATTTCCTTACTGGGAATTTGACGAAACGATTGCTGCTGCCGACTATGTAGTTGCTGATGCGTTGACGAAGGGCGAATTCGCTTTGGCAGATGAACTGACGATGGAAATGATAGAAAATATCCCGGAGCGTGCCGAAGGGTTCTACTACCGCTATATCTATAATGTCAAACTGAATAAGCTCGAACATGCCTTGAAATGCCTTGTCAAGCTCCGTGAGATTCCTCCTCCGGCAAGATGCCGCATTGGAATCAATACGAAGGCGTACAATGCAAAGGACAGGGAAAACCGTATCGAGGAAATCTGGCGTCAGGTCAAGTACAATCATCAGACGATGAATACCGATGCACGAGTCTACGACAGTGTCCAACAGGCAATCGATGCGACTCAGTTCATGACAACGGTCTATTAGTAAGATAGCATTTGACATTTGCCGTCTTATTATGTATATTTATCGGCATGAGTCACACGAATCTAATTACAAAGAAACAGCTTAGCCCTGACCAGCGTAAGGGGTTGGCTGAAATGCTTGCATTCATGCACGACGATTCCCAGAGGGAAATGGTCCTTGCTGGTGCCGCTGGAACTGGCAAGACCTCCCTTCTTAATGTGTTTTTGAAGGAAGTCGTAAAAGATTTTAAATCGGACAAGAAGTTTAAGGTATACTGCACTGCTTATACTAATGAAGCTGTGCGTGTCCTTTCGCAGAGAAGTGGTAAGAATTACGACAAGACTATCAGTGGGCTTCTCGGCCTTAAACTTGAACAGAATGAAGACCGTGGCAAAGTTCTCGTAAGGGAAGGTAAATGCCATGCCTCCAAGTATCGCCTCATTGTTATCGACGAAGCGTCGATGATTAACGATGAATGTTACGAAATGATTCAGAGTATTCTTCGTGAGTTTCCTTTGATGAAGATACTCTATGTCGGTGATGAAGCTCAGTTGCCTCCTGTTAATTTGCAATCATCGGTAGTATTTTTCCGGGTTCAACATATTTTCCGCTTGACTCAGGTTATGCGAGTTTCCGCAGACAACCCTATCATCGGGCTTGTGACTCCTATCCGTGACCCTAGGAATATGCTTCGTGCGACAGATTGTTTTGAACATGTGGATAGAGTGAATGAACGTGGGGAAGGGGTTCGCTTCTACACGATGAAGAAGCCGTTCTTCGAAAACCTGTTCGCCGATTTCATGTCGGAAGAATACAAGGAAAATAAGAATTTCTGCCGTCTTCTGGCATACACGAACAATGCTGTCGACAAGTCTAACTGTTTCATCCGGCGCCATATATTTGGCCCCGAGGTCGCAGAGTATACTGCTGGCGACGACTTGATTGTAACGGAAGGATACAGCGTTCCCGTGGTCGGTGAGAAGAAACTGCAGGTTTATGCCAACGGTGAACGTTTGATGGTACTTGAAGCCGACAAGTATGTTGAAGAGCTGTCTCTTATACACATCT
>LXOW01345456.1_pt1 | contig 74451 bp, 58 predicted proteins | sample 1368591 | NCBI WGS metagenome assembly LXOW01 (sample SAMN04884650, study PRJNA319009) | bovine gut metagenome | isolation source: Cow rumen | host: Bos taurus | place: Italy: Legnaro (PD) | collected 2014-07-09
GAGCTTCGTCTTTGGCCATTTCGTGAACGGTATCGTGAATAGCGTCCAGATTCAGTTCTTTGGCACGGCGGGCGATACGCATCTTGTCTTCGCAGGCGCCGCATTCAGCCACCATACGTTTCTCCAGATTGGTTTTGGTATCCCATACCACCTCGCCTAACAATTCGGCGAAACGTGCGCAATGGTCAGCTTCCTCGAAAGCGTAGCGACGGAAAGCCTCGGCGATTTCGGGATAACCTTCACGGTCGGCCTGACGGCTCATGGCCAGGTACATACCTACTTCCGTAGCCTCGCCCATGAAATGAGCGTTCAAATCCTTCTTCATCTCATCGTCAGTATCTTTGGCAATACCGATAACGTGTTCGGTCACAAAATTCAAGCCTGCGCTCTCGTCCAGAACTTTCCATTCCACAATCTGTTTGCACTGGGGGCATCTTTCGGGAGCTTCGGTACCTTCATGAACATAGCCGCAAATAGGGCATACAAATTTTTTCTTCATAAAATCAGTCTTTTTTAAGGGTTAATGTTATTAGGTTTTTTGTTGAATTACATATCTTGCAAAGATACAGATTTTTTTTGAAAGAAAAGGTAATGTATTAATTTTTTTCTTCCAAAAGGTATTTTTTTGCCGTTCCAAGAATTATTTGTACTTTTGCACCTTGATATGAACAAGATGTTATACATTATCGGAGGTTGCAATGGAGCAGGAAAAACCACTGCTTCATATACCGTGTTGCCGGACATCCTTGACTGCCGGGAATTCGTCAATGCTGATGAAATAGCCCGAGGCCTGTCACCCTTCAATCCAACAGATGTAGCCATTGAAGCCGGCCGATTGATGTTACAACGCATCGAAGAACTGCTTTCTCGAGAGGAGTCATTCTCCATTGAGACAACCCTTGCCTCCCGCTCTTATATCAACCTTATACATAGAGCCCATGCCAAAGGCTATCGAGTCTTGTTGGTTTTCTTCTGGCTCAATTCTCCAGAACTAGCTATTCAGCGTGTAGCTGAGCGTGTTAACAAAGGCGGACATGATATTCCGGAGAGTATTATCCGTAGACGATATGTCAGCGGCATCAGCAACCTCTTCAATCTTTATGCCTCAGAGGTGGATTCATGGAGCATTTACGATAACAGCACCATCCATCGACGTAAAGTGGCGGTTGGGGGTAAATCCATCAAGACAATAATAAATGACACAACAATTTATAACCAAATAATCAGCCATGTCAGAAGAAGAAATTCTTGAATTGCAAGATAAAATAGACCAAGGCCTGCAGTTAGCAGAGAAACGCATGTTGCAAGAAAAAGCCCTACACAACGAATGTGTTATTGTGCAATCAGCTGATGGCGAGATACAGCATATTCCCGCCAAACATGTGATAGCCGAATATTCTTTGTCCCTATAACCTGATTTACATCAACACAGATCATCCTCATGCGAAAGATTTTTTTACCGATAATCCTATTGATGATGATGACTATTTCAGCGCAAGAAGATTACACCCAGTATGTTAACCCGATGATTGGGACCAATGGCATGGGGCACACCTTCCCCGGCGCGTGCTACCCCTTCGGGGGCGTGCAGGTGAGTCCCGACACGGACACCATCCCCCACAACATCAACGGAAAATACCAGCCGGGGGTCTATGACTACTGCGCTGGCTACCAGCACCGCGACAAGACCATCGTCGGCTTCAGCCACACCCACTTCAGCGGCACTGGACACTCCGATATGGGCGACATCCTGCTGATGCCCTTCACTGGCAAGGTGCAGCTTAATCCCGGCACTGCCGACAACCCCGATGGCGGCTACCGCTCGCGCTTCAGCCACGAAACCGAGAAGGCCTCGCCCGGCTACTACGAGGTGCGCCTCAGCGACGACGACATCCTCGTGCAGCTCACCGCTACCCCGCACTGCGGCATCCACAAATACACCTACCCCCAAGGCGAAACGCAGAAGCTCATCGTCGATCTCAACCATGCCATCTACAACTACGACGGCAAGGTGCTGTGGGCCTCCCTGCGCATGGAAGACCCCTACACGCTGACCGGCTACCGCATCACCAACGGCTGGGCACGGGAGAACTACGTCTATTTCGCCATCCACTTCAGCAAGCCCGTGGCCCACTACGGCTATCAGGATTTCGGGAAACAGGACTACCACGGCTTCTGGGGTCGCTTCGACGTGAACCACGACTTTCCCGAAATGGCAGGACGCAAGGTGGTGGCGTGGATAGAGTTTGAGCAAGACTATAACCCTGAATTAGAAGTGCATGTGGCGCTGTCTGCTGTCAGTACAGAAGGAGCAACGAAGAACTTGGAGGCTGAAATCATGCGCCCCTACCGAAGACAAAATGCCAATGGCTCCACAACAGATGCCTTCCACCGCCTTTCCTTTGATGAAATTTTCCAGAACACGCAGAAAGCATGGAATGAAAAGTTGGGCATTTACGAGGCAAAAGGCACACCCGACCAACTCGCAATGTTCTACACCTCACTCTACCATACCATGATTAATCCATCTATCTATCAGGATGTTGACGGAAAATATCGTGGCATTGACCACAATATCCACCAAAACTTGGAAGGTTATACCAATTACACCATTTTTTCTTTGTGGGACACCTATCGTGCCGAACATCCGTTGCTAAATATCATCGACCCGAAAAGTGCGTCTGATATGGTGGAATCCATGGTGAATCATGCCCGCCAAAGCGTACACCATGTTCTGCCCGTATGGAGTCACGCTGGCAACGAAAATTGGTGTATGATCGGTTACCATGGTGTTTCACCGGTGGTTGATGCTTGGCTGAACAATGTCAATGGTTTTCAAGAGAAAAACCCATATCATCTGATTGATCCGTATGAAGAAGAACTGTTTTCATTAGTGAATCACAGTGCCAACTTGGATTACTACGACAACACTGACTTGTATAAGAAATTGGGCTATGTACCATATAATAAGTCCTCTGTAGGCACCTCCATTACCTTGGAAAATGCTTACGAAGACTGGGTGATTTACCAACTGTGCAAAAAGATTCCCAGAACAGTAAAAAACGACAATACTAACAAGTATATTGAGGACGAATTATGTGAAAAATACCGCCAGCGCGCACTGAACTTCAAGAACGTCTTCAATCCGGAGACTGGTTTTGCGCAGGCGCGGTACGAGGACGGCTCGTGGAAGACGCCCGCCGACCTGCTCTCCACCGCCAACGAGGGCTTCATCGAGGGCAACAGCTGGAACTACTCGTTCTACGTGCCGCACGATGTCAACGGCTTGATCAAGATCATGGGCGGCGACAAGGTCTTCGTGAACCGCTTGGACGAGCTCTTCACGATGTACGTGCCGGACAAGTTCTTCGCTGAGACAGAGGATGTTACCCGCGAGGGCATGTTGGGCGGCTACGTGCACGGCAACGAGCCCAGCCACCACATCCCGTACCTCTACATGTGGACCTCCCAGCCGTGGAAGACGCAGCAGCGCGTGCGCGAGGTGATGAACAAGATGTACCGCAACCACCTCGACGGGCTGTGCGGCAACGACGACTGCGGACAGATGTCGGCGTGGTACATTTTCAGCGCGATGGGCTTCTACCCCGTTTGTCCCGCCAGTAGCCAGTACGTCTTCGGTGGGCCCTTCCTACCCGAAAACGTCCTCCATTTGCAAAACGGCAACACACTGACTATCAAGGCTCCCAACGTCAGCGACCAAAACTGCTACATCCAATCCATCACCCTCAATGGCAAACCCATCCACTGTGCCTACATCACCTACGAGCAAATCATGGCCGGCGGAGAGTTAGTCTTCACGATGGGTAGCAAACCGAATAAAAAGTGGTTTACAGAGAAACCGTACTCGTTGGAATAAAAAAATACACATTAGCACATTAATCAATTAGCACATTTGCTAATTAACTAATTTGCTAATTAAAAAATTTTGTATCTTTGCGGCTTCAAAAAAGTATCTTTAAATTTCAAACCGACTATACTATGGGAAGAGCATTTGAATTTAGAAAAGCAAGAAAATTTAAACGTTGGGGTAACATGGCCAGAACCTTTACCCGCTTAGGAAAAGAAATCACAATGGCGGTGAAAGCCGGCGGTCCCAACCCCGATATGAACCCCCGTCTGCGTCTGCTCATGCAGAATGCCAAGTCGGAGAATATGCCGAAAGAAAACGTAGAAAGAGCTATCAAGAAAGCCCTGGAAAAAGACACCAGCGACTACAAGGAAATGTTCTACGAAGGNNGCCAACCTGAGAAGCTATTTCAACAAACTGGGAGGCGCACTGGGCACCTCCGGCATGCTCGACTTCCTCTTCGACAGAAAATGCCGCTTCACGGTGGCCAAAAAAGAGGGTATCAACCTGGAAGACCTCGAGCTCGAGCTCATCGATTACGGTGTGGAAGAAGTTTTCGAAGATGAGGACGACATCCTGATTTTCGCCGAATTCCAGTCCTTCGGACCCATCCAGAAATATTTGGAAGACAACGGTTTCGATATCAAGGAATTCAAGTTCGAGAGAATTCCCAACGACCTGAAGAAACTGACCCCCGAACAGCAAGAGGAAGTGGAGAAACTCTTGGAGAAAATAGAGGAAGACGAAGACGTTACCAATGTCTTCCACAACATGGTTATGGAATAAGACTAAAAATCACTCATCATGTTTTACTATAAGTTCAGAGTTTATTTTGATGAAGTGGAGGATTTTGTCCGCGACATAGAGATTCTGGCCAACGACAATTTCGAATCACTCCACAACATCCTGTACAAATCCATCGGTTTGGAAGGCAATGAGCTGGCCTCATTCTCATTGTGCGACTCCAAATGGAACAAACAGAATGAAATCACCCTCATCGACATGAAGGATGACGAGGTGGCCGACACGCCCGAATACGAAGAAGAGGACGGCTACACCACCAAAACCCATCTTCCGAAATACATCATGAAGGACAGCATTCTGAACAAGATGATTTCCGACCCGCATCAGCATATTCTGTACGAATATGACTTCCTGAATCCGAAGGTTTTCTATCTTGAACTTATGAAAGTGGCACAAGCCCAGGATGGTATCGAATATCCTCGCTGCACCCACAAGTCACAGGAGCTGCCCAAGGCCATCAAAAACGCCCATCTTCCCGATCCCGACGATTTGATTGAAGACCTGACCAAAGATGATATTTTCGATGACTTTGAAGACGGTTTCAACGATGAGGATCAGCTTGATTTAGGCAGTATCGATGATTACGGCAGCTACTAACCAACCCACACTGATAGTCATTGGTGGCCCGACGGCTGTGGGCAAAACCCGCTATGCCATCGAGACCGCCAAAAAATTTCATACCAGCATTATTTCTGCCGATTCGCGCCAATTTTACAAAGAGATGCGAATCGGCACTGCTTTTCCCAGCGAAGAGGAACTGGCTGCGGTAAAGCATTATTTTGTCGGCCACCTGTCAATTGGCGAATATTACAGCATATCGAAGTTCGAGCAGGATGTGCTGAAGTTGTTGCCTGCACTTTTCGCCGAAAACCCCGTGGTCATCATGACTGGCGGCAGTGGCCTGTATCTGGATGCCGTATGCAAGGGCATTGACGACCTTCCCGACCCCGACCTCAACATCAGGCAACAGGTCATAGCGCTGTTTGAAAACGAAGGAATTGAAGCCTTAAGAAGACGCCTGAGACATCTGGATCCTGTGTTTTACAACACCAACGACCTGGCCAACCACAAGCGCATGATGCGTGCCCTGGAAGTGTGCCTTCAAACTGGCAAGCCCTACTCCGAATTGCTTACACAATCCGCCAAAAAAAGGGATTTTGAAATCCAAAGATATTACCTCAACCGTCCCCGAGAGGTGCTGTTCGACCGCATCAACCGACGGGTGGATCAGATGATGGCCGACGGACTCCTGGAAGAGGCCCAATCGCTGTATCAATACAAAGGCACGAATGCCCTCAACACCGTGGGGTACAAGGAAATGTTCGACTACATGGAGGGAAGAATGACAATGGAAGAGGCCGTGGAGAAAATCAAGGTGAACACCCGCCGCTACGCCAAACGGCAAATCACCTGGTTCAAGCGGGAGTACGAGGAGGTGATGTTGTAAAATCGAAAACATGTTATAAACGATGAAACAAATGGGACAAAACACTATGGCCTATACCTACCGATACCCCAGACCCGCTGTTACCGCAGACTGCGTGGTGATGACAAAAGAACCGATGCCACAGGTATTACTTATCGAAAGAGGCAATGAACCCTTCAAGGGATGCTGGGCATTTCCTGGCGGATTCATGAACATGGACGAAACCACCCAGCAATGCGCCATCCGTGAGCTGGAAGAAGAAACTGGCATGCAGGTGGACGACATCTTCCAAATCGGAGCTTATTCAAAGATAGACCGTGACCCCAGAGGGCGTACCATCACAGTGGCCTATCTGGCCATTATAGACCGTCCACTCGCTGTGAAAGGTCAAGATGATGCTGTCAAAGCACAATGGTTCCCTATTGACACACTACCTCCACTGGCCTTCGACCATGCCGACATTATGAAGGATGCATTAAAGCTGTTCAATGAACAATACTGATAACTTTACTTTTGAAGTTGGCGGTCGTGGCGCCACAGCTGCCAGCTGTTGAACAGATTCTGCCAAATGGCATAGAAAGCCACATACACCGAAGCCAAGGGGTTGAGGTAACAATTGGCCATCCAGATGCCAAACGCCGTGTTTTTCTGTCCCAAAAGCTGGCCTCCCGCCACCCTGTCGCCATATTTGGAGCCCAGCCATTTGCCCACCGCAAACTGAATACCACAGAAAAGTATGGACACAAGGCCCAAGACAACGATATTTTTCTCATTGCCCTTACCGTGAATGGCGATAAACTCGAAAGTCTTGCCCATCACCAATAAAAAGGCACAGGCCCAGAGGTAAAACGATATTCCTTTATACTTGTTTAAGAAAGCATTCACCTTGGGCATTGTATGTTGCATGATCAAAGCCAGGAAGAACGGGAAAACAATCACCGGACTTATCCTTTTCAATATCATCCAGAAAGAATCCAAGAAAGGCATATCCTGTTGCAAGCCGATAAACGAGAAATAAATCGGAGCCACCACTGCCACCATCATATTGCCCCAGATGGTGTAGGTAGTCACCGTTTCGCGGTTAGCCCCCAACATGCAGGCAATCACCACCACCGAAGCCGCCACGGGGCAAAGAACACCCACCAAAACACCTTCCGCCACCATATCGCTCACATGAAACGACTTCAGCAACAGGTAGCAGCCCAAACTCACCACAATCTGAAAGAGCATCAGCCACACATCCAACCAGCCGAAGCGCAGCTTTTTGATGTCCACCGACACAAAATTCAGCAACAGGATGGAGAAAATCAAATATGGCACCACAAAGTTGAAGCCCGCCAGGAAATGGTGGAAGATGAAGCCAAAAACAAGGGCAAAAGGCAGTACCAAACTTCGGTATTTTGACATAATCCGTATTCAATTTTCGGGTGGCAAAAGTACGGAAATTAATCCAAAGAAAACTACTTCTCCATCAAATTCGAATAAACCTCATCCTTAAATAGCGCCACCCGGTTGAGTACCGGACAAGCCAGGGATTCATCAATGCAGATACGGACAGCTTTGGTAGTACACATCGGCAACAAAACTATCCGTTTGTAGCCGATGGTGGTTTCGGTGGCTATAGTCTGCCACTTGCCGTCGGGCAGCACAATTTCGATATGGAACTTTGAGACTCGCTGTCCCAAGGGAATGTACTCCTGAAGCATCACTCGGTTGAATTTCACTGGCTGGTCGAAACTCAACACCACTTGAGCCGAAGTTACGCTGTCGTCCACTGCCCAATAGGAATGATAGGATGTGTCCAAAAGGTTGGCTGCTCCGTAAGCTTGCTCATTAGCAGGAAGTGATTGTTTCCGAGTTTTATCATTCAGATTCTGAGTAATCGGATTTTTCACTCCCCTAATGTTAGAAGCCATGATTTCCGATGCATTCTGCGCAAAATCCTGCGCAAAAACCGACTGCAAAGCAGCGGCAAATTCCATCAGGCGAGCAGAGTCTTCCGCGGCAATCAGTCCCCGCGAGTCGGGCGGCACATTCAGCAGCAATAAGCCATTGCGGCCTACACTCTGATAGTAGATACGCATGAGTTCCTCCACGCTCTTGGGATGCTCGCTATCACGATAGAACCAGCCAGGGCGAATAGAGACATCCACTTCGGCCGGAATCCAATATTGGCCTTGCCGGTTGCCCACGGTTAGCGTATCCTGAGGGGGCGCTCCTGCACCAGGGGTAAAGCCATCGGTATTGAGCAGCGACCAGCAAGTGCGACCTGCCCTACCCTCTTCGTTGCCCACCCAACGGCAACCGGGCCCCACATCGCTGAAGATGAGTGCCTGCGGCTGTAATTGATGCACAGTGTTGTTGAACAGCGGCCAGTCATACTCCTGTCGTTTGCCATTAGGACCTTCTCCATTAGCCCCATCGAACCACTGCTCGAAAATGTCTCCATATTGCGTCAGCGCAGATTCCAACGTTTTTCTGAAAGTCTCGTTATAAGCTGGCGTGCCGTACGAGGGTGCGTTCCTGTCCCACGGCGAAATGTATATGCCAAAACGCACACCCTCTTGGCGGCAAGCATCGGACAATTCTTTCAGCACATCCCCTTTGCCGTTGCGCCAGATGCTTTGCGCCACGGTATGCTCGCTTTCCGGATTCGGCCAGAGGCAGAAACCATCATGATGCTTGGCGGTGAGAATGATTCCTTTGAAACCAGCGGCTCTGGCAATCTTTGTCCATTGGCGACAATCCAACTGAGTGGGGTTGAAGATATCTTCCACCTCAGTACCGTCGCCCCACTCTTTTCCCGTGAAGGTGTTAGGTCCGAAATGGCAGAACATGTTCATCTCCATGCGCTGCCACTGCAGTTGCGCCTCAGTGGGAACGGGACCGTACGGTTCAGGCGGTGGTGCCAATTTGTACGATTGCTGGCAGGAGGACAGAAATAAGAAGATCAAAAAGAAATAGGTAAAAGGATGTTTCATAATGGTAAATTTTCTGACTGCAAAGGTATGGATTTTTTTACTATTTTTTGTTGTGAATCATCAAAATATTGCACTGGGGTTTCACCCCGTGCTGAGTTTTTCACAGTCGTTGGAATTACATAGCTGACAGTATTGTTTTAGCATACCATATAATATTAAACCCTAGCGAAGGTAATTTAAAACAGAATTATCTCTTTTTGTCTTGTAACATACGACAACCGCATTATTTTTTTGCATCGGCTGTAAGGTCTCAATTCCGCGATGTGCCAAATCAGTGCTTCGGTGCATGTTCAGAACGCACCGCATGCGTCCGCTTTTGCCGCCCTGTTGCCAATTAGGGCTCGCTCAAAGCTCAATAGAAAGATTTCGTACAGTAAAACGATATTTTTTCGTTTATTTGTACAAAATTATATATCTTTGCACTTTGAAAAATATTACACACGAATGAAGAAAGATGCTCTATATCAAATTGGTAATATTCCATTTACCTCATCGGTTTTGTCAACTTTGTTCTCAAACACCAAGCAAATCAACGACAAAGCAAGGTATCTGGAGCAGGAAGGGCGTATCATCCGGCTGAAACGCGGCCTTTATGTGCGGAGTGCTGAAGACGGTGCTTTACCAGTGCCATTCCTGATTGCCAACCACCTCTACGGTCCCTCGTATGTCAGTTTCCAGACAGCGTTGCGACATTACGGGCTAATACCAGAACGAGTGTATGAAACGCAGTCAGTGACCATCAAACACAATCGCAGTTTCGACACCCCGCTGGGTAGATTCACCTATCGCAATTGTGGCACCGATTATTTCCCTATGGGCATCAGGCAGGAGCAGGAGGGTGAGGACACCTATCTTATCGCCACTCCAGAGAAAGCATTGTGCGATCTGCTCCTCAAGACCTCCGGCATCACCGTTTCAAATACAAAAAGATTGGAGACTTATCTTGCCTTTGACCTGCGGTTTGAAATGGAGGCATTAAAAACATTCGATAAAAAACTACTGGGGCAATGCCGCGAACATGCAGCAGTAAAGGCCGAACTGATAACACATTTGATAAATCTTGTACAATGAGCAATAAAGGTATATTTGACCAGATGCTGTCGCGCTATCCAATGGACAGCATGGATGCCCACCGCAACGCCACCTACGAAGTATTGCAGCAAGTGGTGCTAAGCGGGCTTTACCGTGGAGGTTTCTTCAGCGAGGCCGCCTTCTATGGCGGCACCTGTCTGAGGATATTTCATGGATTGGAGCGCTTCTCGGAAGATATGGATTTCACACTGTTGAAAAAAGACCCCTCGTTTTCAATGGAAAAATACTTCCCCGCCATTATCGACGAGTGCCGACTGCTGGGTCGCGAGGTAGAGATTACCTTCAAGGACAAGCAGTCGTTCAGTCAAGTGGAGTCAGCATTCCTGAAAGACAACACCGACGTTTATGACCTCTCCTTTCGCACGGAAAAAAGCATAAAGGTAAAGATTGAAGTAGATACCCAGCCTCCGCTGGAGTTCGATACCGAGGAACGGCTGCTGTTACAACCCTTCTCCTTTATGACACGTTGTCTGACATTGCCAAATCTGTATGCCGGCAAGATGCATGCACTGGTGTTCCGCTCGTGGAAGAATCGTGTCAAGGGCCGAGATTGGTACGACTTTGAGTGGTATGTGCGTAACGGCGTTCCGCTAAACTTTCATCACCTTCAGGTGAGAATCAAAGAGTTTAACGACATGGATATAGACAAAATTCAGTTCGTCGAGCTACTCAAGGAAAAGTTGGTCTCTGCTGACATAAATCAGGTAAAGAACGACGTTAGACCTTTCCTAAAAAATGCCCATGATTTGGACATTTGGAGCAACGACTATTTCCTTCAATTGGCCAGTATGATAAATTACATTGTTTAAGGCCCTACTCTTTGAGCAAATCATCCCTGAACAGGGCTACACGGTTGAGGACGGGGCAGGCAAGAGACTCGTCGATGTGAACACGCAGTGCTTTGGCGGTGCACATCGGCACCAGCGCTATCCGCTTGTAGCCGATAGTGGTTTCTGTGGCTATCGTCTTCCACACATCATCGGGGGTCAAAATATCAATATGGAATTTTGAAACGCGCTGTCCCAGCGGGATGTACTCCTGAAGCATCACGCGGTTGAAAGTCACCGGCTCGGCAAAACTCATTGACACCCATGCCGAGGTTACACTGTCGTCCACCGTCCAATAGCTGTGATAGCTCGTATCCAAAAGGTTGGCAGCCCCATAGGCCTGTTCATTGGCAGAAAGGGAAGTCTTCTGACTTTGATTTCCCAGATATTGAGTAATCGGTTTTTTCTCACCCCTGACATGCGAAGCCTTGATTTCCACGGTATTTTCTGTCAAATCCTGCGCAAAAACCGACTGCAAAGCGGCGGCACAATTCCAGTACCATTTCCACAAGATGTCAACACTGCCAATAACAGCAGAAAGTATACTAATGAATTTTTGTTCATTTGGTATTTCAATATTCACTAGGATTACGAACACAGCGGACAGAACACCCCGCATCCTTAAAAGCATTGTTATCACCTACCATGGGATTATTATAGCCTATATAACGACCGTCAGCAATATAGTTGGAGTAGTCAGTAGCATCCCAAAAATCCGCATAAGAACCAAAGGCTTGATAACCCTGATAAAAATAGCCAGCAGGAAGTGCTGAAAATCCAGTAGAATTGTTTGTTAACGGATTATTCCCCACACAACACTCACCAGTAGAGAGATCCCATCCAATAGTATCTGCCAAAGACTTCGCTATATAAGTACTATCATAGCCACACACAAATTGATTTTGACTACTCACATAATTTGTCAAAATCTTCCACTCAAGATTACTTGGCACATGCCACCCCTCAGGACATATACCTTGTACTCCACTGGGGTTGACCGTACTTGAACTTTCTCCATGCATAACCGCAGGCCAATTATACAAATAACCAAATATGGATACATTGTCTTCATTGCCATTTGGTGCATAACGGTATGCTGTTATTGTACTCGTCGAAGGACCTGATGGTATCACACTGCCGTCAGCATAGTGAGTCGTGCGCAGATTCTCCCTCATCCAACATTGACTACCTATCCACACAGTATTATATACATTACTATCGTAATCCATCAAAAAGGGTATTTCTGGACAAGGTTGACCATCGATACCATTTTTCGGGACAACGCACTGCAAAGTATAAGATTGTGAAGTTATGACGGCTTGATCAAGTGGAATACTTCTATACATTATGCCATTCACCATCGCATAACCCACAAATCTCATCTGATCCCCTATACTGAACGGAAAAGTAATACTATCTTTAGTTGAAGATTTCTGTATAAACTTAGCCTGATCTGTTTCTGTATAGCCATTATACTCAATCGCATTTTTTCCTCCATTGCTTAAATTCACCATCTTAACAATCGACATCCTGTCATTACAACACGCAGTCATAAAAAACACTCCAGAGGCAGACAGAGTAACATGAAATTGGTGAAGGCCCGACTGCAAAAGCGTATTATGTTTTGTCCCCACAACTCGGCCAGTGATATCCATTACATCCATATTCACCACTCCAGGTTCTGGTACATATAGACTCACGGTGGTTGTTCCATGGAATGGATTCGGATTATTGGGGAACAATTGTAAAGATTCAACATCTTGTGTCTCGATATCTCCTATGCCCGTACCAACACACATGGTCAATGTGGTATCTGGCCAATATATAACATGACTCCATTCCTGTGTCTGGTTAATTACAAGCACGTGATGAAGTTGAAGATAATGATTATTCGAATCACACGCAGTAAACGTCAGATTATAGGTCTGCGCATGTGTTATTATGAATAAAGACAAAGCTAAAATACAAGCAGCAAATCTTTTCATGGTTTTATAAATTTCATTACTAATTATGTGTGCAAATATACAAATTTTCATAATAATGCGACAAATAATCAAACACGTTGTCTTCAAGCTTTCAACCCCATGTAAATAATTCGCAAAAATGATAATTATTCAATTTATTTTATTATTTTTGCAGTCTATGAAGAATAAGAAAAAACAAATAATCCCAGCCTTTACAACTCATCCTGGTGAATTGATCAAGGACGAGTTAGTTGAACGGAATAACCAAAACTGACAGATACTATGGCAGACAATTATTTGGAAAACCGATATGACGAGCTCTTCGGCTCAGGGAAAAAGAAAACCGTGGTGAAACATGTGGGGCAGTCGTTAGACAGCCTGCTGAAGAAGAACCGCAGCTACCGCGGCTATGACAAAAAAATAGTCGTGACAGAAGAACACCTGCGCAAAATTGTTGCTGTTAATACGCTGATTCCTTCTGGTCGTAACCAGCAGGTGCTGCGTTTTAAGTTGGTGACCCGTGACACAGGCGCAGAGAAAGTGTTGCCCAACATCAAATTAGGCGGTGCACTACCCGAACTGCATCTGCCTTTCGAAGGCACCGAACCCGAAGCTTTTATCATCGTATGCAGCACTGTTGCCGAAAACAAAATTGTAGATATCGATTTGGGAATTTCTGCCCAAAGCATGCTCCTCAAAGCCGTGGAGATGGGACTGAACGGGATCATCATCGCAGCCTTCAATAAAGAACATATCCGCCAGGTATTCGACCTGCCCTACGAACCGCTGCTCATTCTCGCCATCGGCAAAGGTGCGGAAAACATCCGCCTGGTGGAAATAAATGAGGAAGAAAGTCACAAATACTATCGGCAGGACGGGGTTCATTTTGTGCCGAAAGTGAAACTTGAACAATTGATTCTATAATTTCAATCTGACTAAAAACAAAAAGCACCTGCTTGATTATCAGGTGCTTGCGTGATCTGTACTGGATTTGAACCAGTGACCTCTTGCCTGTCAAGCAAGCGCTCTAAACCAACTGAGCTAACAGATCGGAAAATCGGCGGCAAAAATACGGATTTTTTTTGAATAAAAAGCAGTTTTATGAAAAAAGTGAAAATCACGGCCATCCGCAAAGTCTGGTATCAGGATTTATCAGCAAAATACGAAAACCCCATTGAGCACAGCTGCGACATTGCGGAAGGGCAGGTTTTTGTCTCCTGCGAAGGACAAAAACCCGAAGGCCTGTGCGACAGCGCCTGGGAAAGTATGCAAACTTTTGTGAAAGAATTAGCCAATGGCGGCGGCAATTTTTTTGACGGCTGGATGAAGAACCCTCATTCCGCCATGATTTCCTGCAACGACGGATTCCGACCAGTAAGTTTTTTGCTCGAAACAATTGAGTAGAGACGCGCCATGGCACGTCTCTACATGCCCACAAAAGACATTGTAAAGGTACTGTAAAGCACGTCTTCACAATAAATTTTCATAAGACAACGTTTAATTCAAGAAATTTGTGTAACTTTGCAAAAAGTTTCTTTGAACAAACGGAATCGTTCTTCAATAGATTTATATAGCATGAAAAAAATTTTAATCACAGGAGGAGCCGGATTTATCGGTTCACACGTAGTGCGCTTGTTTGTCAACAAATACCCGCATTATGACATTTATAATTTGGATGCATTGACCTACGCCGGCAATCTGGAAAACCTGACCGACGTCGATCAGAAACCCAACTATCATTTCATCAAAGGCAACATCGTGGATGCTGATTTTATCCAAAAAATCTTCGAAGAACACCAATTCGACGGAGTCATCCACCTGGCTGCCGAGTCACATGTGGACCGCTCCATCGAGAATCCCATGGAGTTCATCTTCACCAATGTGGTGGGTACGGTAAACCTGCTGAACGCCGCCCGCAAAATCTGGAAAGACAACTCCGATCGGAAACGTTTCTACCATATTTCCACCGATGAGGTATACGGCACACTGGGCGAAACCGGTTCGTTCAAGGAAACCACCCCGTACAGTCCGCATAGTCCCTATTCAGCCGCCAAGGCCAGTTCGGACCATTTTGTGCGCGCTTATCACGACACCTACGGACTGCCGACCGTGATCTCCAACTGCTCGAACAATTACGGCCCCAACCAGTTCCCTGAAAAGCTGCTGCCATTGTTCATCAACAATATCAAGCACAGCAAGCCGCTTCCGGTTTATGGCAAAGGTATCAATGTGAGAGACTGGCTGTATGTGGAGGACCACGCCAGTGCTATCGACACCATTTTCCACTTCGGAAAAGATGGCGAAACCTATAACATTGGCGGTAACAACGAATGGCGAAACATCGACATCATCAAGAAACTGATTGAGATTGTGGATGCCAAATTGGGCCGTCCCGAAGGCACATCATTGTCGCTGATCACCTACGTTACCGACCGTGCCGGCCACGACCTGCGTTACGCCATCGACGCCACCAAACTCAAAACAGAACTGGGCTGGGAGCCGAAAATCAAGTTCACCGAAGGCTTTGAGAAGACCGTAGACTGGTATCTGGCCAACGAGGAATGGCTGGACCACGTGACCTCAGGGGCATACGTGGATTACTATCACAAAATGTACGACAACCGATAATTTTTCAACACACAAATCTCAAACATATTTTAGACAATAATGAAATGTGACATTTTATTAGGATTGCAATGGGGAGACGAAGGCAAGGGCAAGGTAGTGGATGTGATGACTCCCCGTTATGATGTGATTGCACGTTTCCAAGGCGGCCCCAATGCCGGTCATTCCTTGGAATTCAACGGTATCAAACATGTTTTGCACATCATTCCTTCCGGAATTTTCCACAAAGACAAAACCAATATCATCGGCAACGGCGTTGTCATTGACCCCTGCATTTTCGAGGAAGAAATCAACGCTTTGGTCAAAATGGGTCTGGATCCCGTTTCCAACCTGCTGATTTCCAAAAAGGCACATCTGATTCTGCCCACCCATAGGTTGTTGGATGCCGCCCAGGAAGCCAAGAAAGGCAAGAATAAAATCGGCTCGACGCTGAAAGGCATCGGCCCCACCTATACTGACAAAACCGCCCGCCACGGACTGCGTGTCATCGACATCCTGTCACCGGATTTCACCAGCAGATACAACGCACTGGTATCCAGCCACAAAGACATGCTGAAAATGTATGAGTTCGACTATACGGAGGTTCTGCCCAAAATGGAGCTGAATTTCTTCGAAGCCTTAAACTGCTTGAAAAAATTCAGATTCATTGACAACGAATACGAAGTCAGCGAATATCTTGACAACCGCAAGAGCGTGCTGGCAGAAGGCGCACAGGGAACGCTTCTGGATTTGGAATTCGGTAGCTATCCTTTTGTCACCTCCTCCAACACGATAGCCGCAGGTGCTTTCACCGGCTTGGGGCTGGCCCCCAGCAAAGTGGGCAAGGTTATCGGTATTGTCAAGGCCTACTGCACCCGTGTGGGCAGTGGACCATTCCCCACAGAACTGTTTGATGCCACCGGTGAGCAATTGCGCACCCAGGGCAACGAATTCGGTGCCACCACTGGCCGTCCCCGTCGTTGCGGTTGGCTGGACTTGGTAGCACTGAAATATGCCATCATGGTGAATGGCGTTACTGAGATCGCCCTCACCAAAGCCGATGTGATGTCCAATTTCGAGACCATCAACATCTGCACGGCATACAAAATCAATGGTGAAATCACCACCCGCTTCCCCAGCGAAAGCGATGCGGAAATAGAGCCGGTGCTCACCCCGTTCAAAGGCTGGCAACAAGATATCAGTCAGGCGAAAACCTACGACGAACTGCCTCCCGAATTCAAAATGTATATACAATATATTGAAAAAGAGACGGGCACAAAGGTTTCCATCGTTTCGGTTGGACCAGACCGTGAAGCAACGATATTTAGATAATTAGCAAATTAGTTAATTAGCAAAATTGCTAATTTTTAGGGGAGTGCTACGCAGGGGAGTCTCACGCTTCGCGTTCGAGGGGAGTTTATAAAGGGAAAATAAACATAAGATATGCGGAAAAAATCATTTTTCATTCTGATTCTGGCAGTGGCATTTGTGTTGGCGGGATGCGCGCCGAAGGTGGTGGGCAAGCGCAAGCACAAGAGGATACGGAACTGTGGATGCGAACTGTTGCGTGAACAAAATGCCCAGCAAGCTGCGATGACCGCATATTTATGCGAGAATGAGGACAAATAAAAGCAATTTATCATGACCCCAGTGGAGACATTTCGTGAAATGTTTCCATAGAAAAAACAAGGTGAAAAATAAATTTTTCAACATTGGGTGCTTCGCATTGAAAAAAAGTGTATTTTTGCGCCCAATTTTTTAATACTAAAGTTATTAACCAAAAGGAAGGAGAAAAGCTTATCGCAACGCAAATCACAAAACCCGGTCCACGTCGTCCGCTTCCCAACAACAACAAGAAAAAGGAAGCTGCGCACCGTATTAACCAATACATCACCGCACCCATTGTGCGTGTTGTAGGTGAAAACTTCGAGCCGAAGATTGTCTCTCTCAAAGAGGCTTTGGAATTGGCAGACCAGTTTGAATTGGATTTGGTGGAAATCTCTCCCCAGGCCAATCCGCCGGTATGCAAAATCATGGATTACCAGAAATTCCTCTACGAGCAGAAGAAAAAACAGAAAGAAATCAAGCAGAAATCGGCCAAGATTGTCATCAAGGAAATCCGACTGGGACCCCAGACCGATGACCATGATTTCGAATTCAAGTGCAATCATGCCATCCGCTTCCTGAAAGAAGGCTGCAAGGTGAAGGTCGATGTGTTTTTCAAAGGCCGTTCCATCGTTTACAAGGACCAAGGCGAGCTTATTCTGTTGAAATTCGCCCAGGCGGTGGAAGAATACGGCAAGCCAGAACAGATGCCCAAGTTGGAAGGTAAGCGCATGATTATCGTCATCAATCCGAAAAAATAAGAGAATTGCAATTAACTCATAGATATTAACCTTAAAAATCAGAGAAATGCCAAAAGTAAAAACCAAATCGGCCGCCAAGAAGAGATTCACTCTGACAGGTACCGGTAAAGTAAGAAGACACCACGCTTATCACAGCCACATTCTTACTAAAAAAACAACAAAGAGAAAACGTAACCTGGCTTACAGCACCATCGCTGACAAAGTGAACGAACACACCATCAAGGAAATGTTGGGCCAGTGCTAAGAAAATTAAATTATTAACTTTACTATCAGCACATTAAGAGTTTAGACAACACTAAACCGCTGACGTAAAAAGAAAGGAGAATTTATGCCAAGATCAGTAAATCATGTTGCTTCAAGAGCAAGAAGAAAAAAGATTTTGAACCGTACCAAAGGGTACTTCGGAAAGCGTAAAAACGTCTGGACCGTTGCCAAGAACACTTGGGAAAAAGGACAGCAGTATGCTTACCGCGACAGAAAAGCAAAAAAAGGTGCATTCAGAAGTTTGTGGATCACCCGTATCAACGCGGGCGTTCGCGCATATGGCCTGTCATACTCAGCATTTATGGGTATGCTTTCAAAGAAGGGCGTTGCCTTGAACCGCAAAGCTCTCGCCGACCTCGCAATGAACCATCCCGAGGCATTCAAAGCTATTGTTGACTTAGTAAAATAAGCATCAGCAACAACCATTATTAAGTAATTGAGTTATTTTGCAATAAAGGGGCTTTTTCAAGCCCTTTTTTTTGTACCTTTGCACCCTCATATTTTGGATAAAAATGATTACAGGAATCAAAGGCAGAATTATCGAGAAAAACCCCGCGTACGTAGTGATAGAGACCGCTGGAGGTTTGGACTATCTGGTTAACATTTCGCTGGCCACTTACACCAAAATCCGCGAAATGGACGAGGTACGTCTGTTCACCCACTATGTCATTAAAGAGGATGAACACCAACTTTTCGGTTTTTTCGACGAGGAAGAGCGTTCTTTCTTCCGCCTGCTGATTACGGTCAATGGGATCGGAGTCAACACTGCCCGACTGATTCTCTCCTCCATGTCGGTACATGAACTGCACAACGCCATCATCACCGAAAACGCCAAAGTATTGCAAGCCATCAAAGGAATCGGAGGCAAGACTGCCCAACGACTCATCATCGAACTCAAGGACAAAATCGGCAAAATGGCTCTCAGCGCCTCCCCCGAAACAGAAAAAAAACAGTTCTCAAACAATAATAATACAAATGCTGCGTTATCAGCATTGGTGTCTTTAGGTTTTCCCAAGAATTCCGCAGAGGCCGTACTTGAAAAAATTATCAAAAATGAAGGATTGGACCTGTCGATTGAGGATCTCATCAAAAAGGCACTGAAACTGTTATAAAAGTTTGAACGCATAGTGATCAATATAAAGAAAAGAACATATCGTTTTATCGCCGCCATTGCTGTCTTTGCGCTGTATTCCGCGGTATGGGCTATCCCCGCTCCAACCAGTCACTATTTTCCTGTGACCACTGAGGTTGAAGCACCCTCTCAGCCCGTCTCCATCCAAGATGAGGAGATTGACTACATTACTCCCGAAATAGAAATGGAATTGCCCGTCTTCCCTCCCGATACAGGCGACAAACCCATTATTGATGTACCCCAACCCGACAATAACCCGCTGAACGAGAATACCCCTTCCAGCCCGTTCCTGCTGCATAATCCCACAGGTGTCGGCACACAAATACAGTATAATCCCAACACCAACAGCTACGACTTCCAATACATGACGGGCAACACGCCTTTCGGACCCGGCGGATCAATGGATATCAACGAGTACATCAAATACGATCTTCGTCACTCCATCAAAGACTATTGGAAAAGCAAGGGCGCACGTTACGCCGGAGGTCCCAACGCCCGAGGTAGCGGACTTATTCCCCAAATCAAAGTCGGTGGCGAGATTTTCGAATCCATATTCGGCAGCAACATCATTGATATTCGTCCTTCCGGTAGCGCCGAGCTGATTTTCGGTATCATCCATCAAAATAACAAGAACCCGAACCTCCCTGTCAAACAGCGCAGACGAACAGACTTCAACTTTGATGAGAATATCCAGCTGAACCTGGCCGCCAAAATCGGTGACAAAATCGAATTCAACCTGAATTACAACACCGAAGCCACTTTCGACTGGGAAGGTGAAGAGTTGAAACTGAAATACGAAGGCAAAGAAGATGATATTCTTCAGTTGCTGGAGTTCGGTAATATCAACTTCCCCCTAAACAGCACGTTAATCACGGGTAGCCAAACCCTTTTCGGTGCCAAAACCGCCTTGAAATTCGGCAACCTGACCATTACCGCTGTCGCTTCCGAAAAGCAATCCGAATCCAAAACTATTACCATCAGTGGCGGTGCCCAGAAAAATGAATTCTATTTCAGGGCAGATGAGTACGATGAAAATAAACACTTTTTCCTGGGACAGTTCTTCCGTGACCATTACAACCAGTATTTGGAGACACTGCCTTTAGTGGGTTCTCCTATTGTAATTACCAAAATCGAAGTTTGGCGAACCACCATCGGCGCAGCCACGAATGAGAACCGTAACATCGTTGCTTTCACCGATTTAGGCGAAGACTCGCCCAGCATGTCCACCATCCATCGTAGTATCGACTATAACAAAAACTACCCCGATAACAGAATCAACAACCTGATTGTGGGATCTGACGCCTATTTGGACTCCACCCAAATGAGAGATATCTCCACCGTAAGCAACTACCTTCGTTCAAGGGGTATGGTCTCCGGCACAGATTTCGAAAAAGTGGAAAGCGCCCGTTTGTTGAACAGTTCGGAATATACCTTCAACTCCAAACTGGGTTTCATCTCTCTGAATACCGCGCTGTCAGCCGACCAGGTACTGGCTGTAGCCTTCCAATACACGGTAATTGGTGACGACCAAGTTTACCAAGTAGGTGAATTCAGCAACGAGGTAGCTTCTCCCAACTGCATCAGAGTCAAGTTGTTGAAGAGCACCAACCTCAACACGAAATCTCCCTTATGGGACTTGATGATGAAAAACGTCTATAGTCTGTCAGCCTACCAAGTGTCGGAAAAAGACTTCAGACTGAATATTCTCTACACAGGCGATGACGAAGGTATTCCCAACGGCTTCTTCAACAAAAGTTCCGTGAAAGGTATTCCTTTGATCAGGCTGGTAGGTTTGGACCGATTGAACCAACAAAAGGATCCGAGTCCTGATGGTATCTTTGACTTTCTTGACGGAGCTGCCACACAAGGCGGAACCATCAACGCCAACAATGGTAAGATTTATTTCCCCACCGTTGAACCGTTCGGTAAAGATTTGCGGGCAGTGATTCCGGAACCTGAATACGCCGACAAATACGCTTTTGACTCTCTGTACACCATGACCAAAACCATGGCGCAACAGTTCACCAGCAAAAACAAATATTACATAGAAGGCTATTATTCTTCCACTTACGGTTCTGAATTCTCGTTGAACACCTTCAATGTTCCTGAAGGATCCGTGAAAGTGGTGGCCGGAGGTCTTACCTTGACCGAAAATGTTGACTACACCGTCAATTACAGCATGGGAACGGTCTCCATCATCAATGAAGGTGTGTTGAATTCCGGTACTCCCATCACCATCACGATGGAAGACAAAAACAACTTCGCGGTCACCAAACAGCGAATGTTGGGAACTACCTTAGATTACCGTTTCTCCGATAATTTCAACATTGGAGCCGCACTTTTGAATCTTTATGAGAAACCTTATACCCAAAAAGTCAACTACGGAAACGAGCCTATCAACAATCTGGTATGGGGCATGAACATGTCTTACCGCACCAAGGTGCCCTTTATCACGAAGTTGGTTGATTTCCTGCCTTTACACAGCACCACTACCGAGTCAAATTTCAATTTCGACGCTGAGTTTGCCCACTTTGTCCCAGGCCATTCCAGAGCAATCGGCAAAGAAGGAACCACCTATATCGATGACTTCGAATCCACCAAATCCACCGTGGACTTAAGAACCTTCACCAACTGGGTCTTGGCATCTACCCCACAGGGACAGCCCAATCTCTTCCCGGAAGCCAACACCAATGTCAACGAAAGCGAACGCAGACAGCTGGCCTACGGTTATAACAGAGCCAAACTGGCATGGTATATCATCGACCCCTTGTTTTATAATAACAACAGTTATACACCGTCACACCTTACCAGGGATGACCTTTCACTGCCCTATTCCCGTGCGGTGTATGAGCCCGAGTTATTCCCCTACAAAGAACGTGAAAGCACTGCCCAGTCCACCAATATTCCCGTTTTCAACTTGGCATTCTATCCCTCTGAAAGAGGACCTTACAACTATGATGTTGATGGTAGTGAAGGCCTTTCACGAGGTATTAACGAAGACGGTAGCTTGAGAGATCCCCAAACACGTTGGGGCGGTATCATGAGAAAGATGGACAACACCGACTTCGAATCCTCCAATTACGAGTATATCGAATTCTGGATGATGGATCCCTTCATTGAGAATCCTACACACAGTGGTGGTAAGTTGTATTTCAACCTGGGTGATATCTCCGAAGATATCTTGCGTGACGGCAAGAAATTCTTTGAAAACGGAATGCCGGCAGACGGTTCAGACCAAGACGTGGAATACACTGTATGGGGACGTGTTCCCACATCCCAGATGATTGTCAATGCTTTCGACAACAATACAGCCGCCCGACAGTACCAGGATATCGGTTATGACGGTTTAAGTACAGAACAAGAGCGTGTTATCCGCGGCAACTATCTGGAACGCATTGCCAACATTTACGGTATTCAATCGCCGGCATACCAAAACGCATTCCAAGACCCGTCATCGGACAATTACCACTATTTCCGTGGCAGCGATTACGATGCTGCTTTGATGAGCATCACAGACCGTTACCATTACTATAACAATGCGGAAGGCAACTCTCCCACCGATGAGCAGAGTCCTGAGTCATACCCCACTTCCGCCACCAGTTTGCCCAACTTGGAAGATGTTAACAACGACAACACCCTGAGTGACGAAGAAAAATATTATCAGTACGTCATTGATCTGGCTCCTGACAAGATGGTGGTTGGTCAGAATTATATCAACGATGTGTATGAGGCCTCTCCCGAAGCTCTTCCCAACGGCACTTCTCCCAAGACCAAATGGTATCAGTTCCGTATTCCCATCAAGAATCCTGACAAGGTTATAGGTGCCATTCAAGGCTTCAACTCCATCCGCTTCATGAGAGTTTTCATGAAAGATTTCTCCGAACCGATTATCTGTCGTCTGGCTACCTTCGAGTTGGTACGTGCAGATTGGCGTACATACACCCAGCCCATCTATGAGGAAGGCGATTACGTTTCTGCCACTGGCGATGACAATACCTCTTTTTATGTAGGAACCATCAGTTATGAGGAGAATGCCAACAGAACCCCTATCCCCTACGTGTTGCCTCCCGGCATTGAGCGTGAGCAAGGATATGGCGGCACCCAGGTATATCTTACCAATGAACAGGCACTGACCATGAAAGTGGTGGATTTGGTAGATGGTGACGCTCGCAGCGTATATAAAAGCACGGATTACGATCTTCGCCAATTCAAACGCCTGAAGATGTTTATTCACGCAGAAGATGTGTATTCTTCAGGAGACCTCAAGAAGGGAGACGTTACCGTTTTCATCCGCTTGGGTAGTGACTTCAGTGACAACTACTATGAATACGAGATTCCTGTGGACATTACTCCATGGGGAGTTGGTGCGGACACCACCCGGATATGGCCTGTGGCCAACCGCATGGACATCTTGCTGGATTCACTGGTAAGCATCAAAATGGCACGTAACATTGCCGTCAGAAACGGTCAGCACGCCAGCAACCAAGTACCATACTATTACTACTTTGGCGATGGCGCAAGAGTAACCATCATGGGTATGCCTAATTTGGCAAAGGTCACCACCATCATGATCGGTATCCGAAATCCCAAGAAACAGCATTTAGCGGATGGTGACGACATGCGTGAAAAATCAGTGGAAGTGTGGATTAATGAATTGAGACTATGCGGTTTTGACAAGAAATCAGGTGTGGCCGCCCTGGCCAATATGCGTTTCAATTTGGCGGATTTGGGCGATTTCTCCGTGTCAACAACCTATTCCTCCGCAGGCTACGGAAGTCTTGACCAATCTGTCACAGAAGTGAAAAAAGAAGCGGTCACCACCCTTGACATTGCTTCCAATATCGATGCAGGCAAGTTGATTTTCCCTGACAAATGGAATGTGAAAATACCTGTTCACTATGACTATTCACTGAATGTGGTCACCCCTGAATACAATCCTCTGAATCCCGATATCAAACTGAAGGATGATTTGAAGACCTACAACACCGCACACGAAAGAGATTCCATCCGGAAAATGACGACCAGTCGCATCATACGTCACAATGTCAACCTGATGAACATCCGCAAGGAAAGAAATTATGACAAGCCCATCAAAATCAGGCCTTGGGATATAGAAAACTTTGACATCTCCTATTCATACTCACAAACCAAGAAAAGCGATGTGGACGTGGAAATGGACAATCAGTTCAACCATTTTGGAGAAATCGGCTACACTTACAATAACAACCCCAAAAACATAAGGCCATTTGCAAAAGCCAAAGGATTAAAATCCAAATGGTTACAATTAATCAAAGACTTTAACTTCAATCCGCTCCCGAAGGTTGTTACCATAAGAACCTCCATTACTCGCGAATTGAACGCTTTCAAATACAGACCCAAGAGCCAGGGTAATATCGTGATTGACACCAGTTATATCAAAACCTTCAACTGGGCACGTAACTACACAGTGAATTGGGATCTGGCACAATCGCTCAAGATTGAATACACCGCCAACGCCATGGCCCGTATCGACGAACCCGACGGAATGATTGACACGAAAGTAAAGAGAGATTCCGTATGGAGAAGTTTCGGCAAAGGCGGACGTACCAACCATTTCTACCAGAGAGTGATGGCCTCATGGCAGATTCCTATCAACAAATTCCCGTTGTTCAACTGGATTACCGCCAATGTGCGTTATACCGGCGACTATACCTATACAGGATCCACCTTGGCATTAGCCTATTTGGGCAACACTATACAAAACTCCAACAGCTATCAGGGAACCGCTAATGTGAATTTCGTGACTTTATACAACAATATCCCGTATCTGAAAAAAATCAATCAGGGTCAAATCGGCCAAAGCAATAAAAACGCAAAAAACGACGATAAAAACAAGAAATCGAAAGACGGTGACAAGGAAGATAACAAAAACACAAAAAACAAAAAAGGCAAAGACAAAGACAAGGGCAAAGGCAGAGACGGACGTGACTCTCTGAAAAATGATGTCAATGTCGGCAAAGTCATTTTAGACGGAACGCTGCGTTTTCTGATGCTTTTGAGAAATGTCTCCGTCAATTACACCCAAGGAAATGGTACGTTACTTCCCGGTTATATGTACTCACCCAACATCCTAGGTCTGAATGTGGCCACCAAAGGCTCTCCCGGTTTCCTCTTTGTCTTCGGTGGACAACCTGACATCCAAACCATGGCTGCGGAGAGACATTGGCTGACTACCGACTCCCTCATGAATTCCTCATTCCAAAGACGCCGCAACGAAACCTTCAACTATCGTGTAACGGTAGAACCTTTCAAGGATTTCCGCATCGACGTAACCGGAAACTGGACCAAAACAGAAAACTATACTGAATACTTCAGAGCCTACGAAGACGGACATCTTGATCATTTCACACCCATGACCACAGGTAATTTCAGCATGACCTTTGTGGGTCTGGCGACTTTCTTCCAAAAAGGTGATGCGGTGTTTGAACGCTTCTTGGAGGCACGACACTATCTTGCGGAACAGGTTGCTGCCAACAACCCTAACTCACAAGGCGTTGATCCTGAAACCGGATACCCCGATGGTTATAACGGCATTTCCCAGGAAGTACTTACCAATGCGTTCCTGTCGGCATACGGTGGTCGGAAAGTGGAGAAAATGAACGTCAAAAACATTTTCCCAAAATTCCCGCTACCCAACTGGCGTCTGAGTTACAATGGCTTAACCAAAGTCAAGGGAGTGAATAAGGTATTCCAGTCATTCTCTATCAATCACGCTTACACCTCAACATACTCTGTTGGTGGGTTTACTACCAATTCTTTATACCGGGAAGATGCCAATGGCAATTCTTTAGTCAAGAATACTCTCGGAAATTTCATTCCGAAACATGAATTCTCACAAATCAGCATGTCTGAACAATTCGCACCTTTGATCGGTATCGACATGACCTTCAAGAACAGCTTGCTGCTCAAAGTGGAATACAAACAGGCACGTAACATCTCATTGAGCTTTACCAACAACCAAATTACAGAAACAAGTTCTTCAGAACTTTCATGTTCGGCAGGTTATCGATTCAAAGACATTAAGATTGGCTTTGTTTTCTCTGGCATGAAACGCCAAGTTGTCAGCGACTTGAACCTCACCGCAGGCTTCGGTATGAAAAAGAATCTGACTACTTTGAGAAAAATTGTTGAACACGAAAACCAGGTAACTGCCGGTATGGTCACCATGACCATCAATGTGGCTGCCGACTACCAGATCAGTAGCCGCGTGGGACTGAAATTCTACTATGACCAGGTGATCAACCGACCGAAAATGAGTAATCAATACGATAACATGAACTTCGAAACCGGTATCAGTATTAGATTGATGCTGACGAATTAAAAACTAAGAACTAAGATTTTTAACCGATAAAATTCAACATTCTTAATTCTTAACTCTTAGTTCTTAATTTAAATAAACAACAACAAAATGACATCTTCAGAAATTCGCACCGCCTTTTTGGAATTTTTCAAATCAAAACAACACCAGATTGTTCCATCTGCCCCTATGGTCATCAAAAACGATCCAACTTTGATGTTCACCAATGCGGGTATGAACCAATTCAAGGATATCTTTTTGGGCAACTCCCCCATCAAATTCCCTCGTGCCGCTGACTCACAGAAATGTCTGCGTGTATCGGGCAAGCATAACGATTTGGAAGAAGTAGGCCGCGACACCTATCATCATACCATGTTCGAGATGTTGGGCAACTGGTCGTTTGGCGACTATTTCAAGAAAGAAGCCATTGACTATGCCTGGGAGTTTCTGACTGAAGTCATGAAGTTAGACCCCAACAGACTGTATGCTACAGTGTTCCAGGGCGACGAAAAAGACCATACCGAAGCCGATTTGGAAGCCAAAGAATATTGGAAACAGCACCTGCCCGAAGACCGCATTTTGTTTGGCAACAAAAAAGACAATTTCTGGGAAATGGGCGATACCGGTCCCTGCGGTCCCTGCTCCGAAATCCATATCGACCTGCGTGATGACAGCGAACGCGCTGCCGTTTCAGGCGCTTCGTTGGTCAATAAAGACAATCCTCTGGTGATTGAAATATGGAACCTCGTGTTCATGCAGTTCAACCGCATCAATTCAGGAGAATTGCTGCCTTTGGCTCACAAGCATGTGGACACCGGCATGGGCTTCGAGCGTTTGTGCATGGCCGTTCAGAACAAAAAATCGAATTACGACACCGACGTGTTCCAGCCGCTAATCCAAAAGCTGGCACAATTGTCGAATACCCAATATGGACAAAAAGAAGAAACCGACATTGCCCTGCGTGTCATTGCCGACCACCTGCGTGCCGTTTCCTTCGCCATTGCCGATGGCCAGCTGCCATCCAACAACGGAGCCGGCTATGTTATCCGCCGTATCCTACGACGAGCCATACGCTATGGTTTCACCTTCCTGAATATTAAGGAAGCTTTCATTTATACCTTGGTAAAGGATTTGGTGGCACAAATGGGTGCCCAGTTCCCCGAACTGAAAGCCCAGCAGACTCTCATCGAAAAAGTGATGCAGGAAGAGGAAAATTCCTTCCTCAAAACCCTGGATTCAGGTATTGCCAAATTCGAGAACTACTGCGCCAAAGCTGGCCAAAACAAGGTGATTGACGGTGCTTTCGCTTTCGAATTGTTTGACACCTACGGCTTCCCCATCGACCTTACCCAGCTGATGGCCGAGGAAAAAGGCATGACCGTTGACATGGAAGGCTTCCACAAAGGTTTGGCCGAACAGAAACAACGCTCAAGAGCCGCGGCCGCCGTGGAAACCGAAGACTGGATTGAACTGCTTCCTGATGTGGTACAAACCGAATTTGTTGGCTACCACCAGCTGGAATGCGAGGTGAAAGTGGTCAAATTCAGATCGGTCAAGACCAAGGGCAAACAACTGTTCCAGATTGTATTGGACAAGACCCCCTTCTATGCCGAGATGGGTGGTCAGGTAGGCGATACTGGTGTGTTGGAATCCGTGAACGAGAAAATCAACATTATCAATACTACCAAGGAAAACAACCTCATCATACACTCCACCACCGCTTTGGCCGACAAGATGGAAGCCACTTTCGTGGCCAAAGTGAACCAAGAGAAGCGTGTGGCCATCCAGAACAACCACTCGGCCACTCACCTGCTCCACTTTGCCTTGAGACAAATTCTTGGCACACATGTGGAACAGAAAGGCTCTTTGGTGGCTGCCGACAGATTCCGTTTCGACTTCTCCCATTTCGCCAAAATGAGCACTGAGGAAATAGAGAAAGTGGAGAAAATGGTGAACCAGTTGATCAGAAACAATAATCCTTTGCAAGAATATATCGACACTCCGATTGCCGAAGCACAGAAAATGGGAGCCATGGCACTTTTCGGAGAAAAATACGGTGACAAAGTCCGTGTCATCAAATTCGGTGACTCTATTGAATTATGTGGTGGTACACACACCCCCGCTACGGGTAATATCGGACTTTTCAAAATCGTTTCCGAAAGCGCCATCGCCGCCGGTGTAAGACGTATTGAGGCTGTGACAGGAGCTGCCGCTGAGGACTTTATGATGGAAAAACAGCATCTGTATGAAGATTTGAAGAGCATGTTGGGAACCGACGACATTATGCGCTCTATCGAAAAACTGATGCAGGACAACGACAAGGCTAAAAAAGAAATCGAGCAGTTCGAGAAAGAGAAAATCAACCAGTTCACCAACGAAATCAAGAACAAGGTCACTGAAATCAACGGCATCCACGTAATTCGTGAGGTGAAGGACATGAATCCCGACGGCATGAAACAAGCCGCATACAACCTGCGCACCTCTATGGAGAAACTGGCCATTGTTTTCGGCACTAAATATGGTGAGAAACCGAATCTGATTGTAGCTTTGTCTGACGACCTCGTAGCTGCCGGTCTCAACGCCGGACAGCTGGTGCGCGAGGCAGGCAAGCTTATCCAGGGTGGCGGCGGCGGTCAGCCCAGTCTGGCCACTGCCGGTGGCAAGAACCCCGAGGGTATCGAAGCCGCTGTGGATTTTGTAATTAGCAAATTAGGTTAATGCGCTAATTAGACAATGTGCTAATGTGCCAATTATCAATTAGCAAATTAGTAAATTAGTTAATATGCTAATTAATAGGATTTTATACCACTAAAACCTAACGACTAATCCATATTCCCTTGTCATGAAATATTACATCAAAAACGGCACCCTTGTCAATGAAGGCGAATGCTTTGAAGCCGACGTGTTTATCGCTGACGGAAAAATCGCCAAGATTGTGCGAAAAGAGGAAGTTTTTGATGCTGGTAATGCAACTGTCATTGACGCCACAGGCAAATACCTGATTCCCGGCATCATTGACGAGCATGTACATTTCCGGGAACCCGGACTGACGCAAAAAGCGGACCTATACACCGAAAGCCGTGCAGCTGCGGCGGGCGGTGTGACTTCATTCATGGACATGCCCAACACCGTACCGCAAACGGTGACCCAAGAAACACTTCAGCAAAAATTCGACTTGGCCGCAGAAAAATCGCTGGCCAACTATTCCTTCTATATCGGTGCCACCAACGACAACCTCGCTGAAATCGCCAAAATCAATCCCAAAGAGGTTTGTGGTGTCAAATTATTCATGGGCTCCAGTACCGGCAATATGCTGGTGGATCAAGAGGCAAGCTTAGAGCGCTTATTCAAAGAAGCTCCCTGCCTCATTGCCTCCCACTGCGAGGAAGAGAGCATCATCAAACGAAACACCCAATTATACAAAGAATTGGCAGAGAAAGGGGAAGTAAAAGCCGATGCCTCCATCCATCCCCTGGTACGCTCGGCAGAAGCCTGCTACCAGTCCTCTGCAAAAGCTGTGGAACTGGCTGAAAAAAACTGTGCCCGCCTGCACGTGATGCACATCTCCACCCAAGCGGAATTAAGACTTTTCAGAAATGACATCCCCTTGAAGGACAAAAAAATCACTGCGGAAACTTGTCCCCATTACCTGTTTTTCAACGACCAAAACTATGTGGACAAAAGTTTTGCCATCAAATGCAATCCCGCCATCAAAACAGCAGCCGACCAACAAGCCTTACAGCAGGCACTGACTTCGGGATTGATAGACACTATTGGCACCGACCATGCGCCACATCTGCGGGAAGAGAAATTCACAGGAGATTATTTCAGCTCCAAATCAGGTTTTCCCTCTATCCAAAACAGTCTGGATATTCTGCTGACGCTCTATTATCAGCACTTGATCTCGCTGCCGCAAATTGTGAAGCTGATGTGCCATCACCCTGCCCTACTCTACCAAATTGACCGCAGAGGCTTCATTCGCGAAGGCTACCACGCCGATTTGGCCATCGTGGACCTTGATACTGCCCAAACCATTTGCAACGAAGACATGCACTATAAATGCGGCTGGACACCCTACAACGGCACCCAAGTACACTCCCGTGTTACCCACACCTTCGTCAATGGAAATCTAGTGTACGAGAATGGTGTGTTCCACGAAGAGAACAAAGGTAAAAAGTTGGAATTTCTTCGCTCCAGCATGTAAGATATCTGAAAAATAGTTGTCTAAAGGACTGTCGTATTGCGGCAGACTCATTTCGTATATAAAATCACGAAAAGTTAAAAAATGTTAATTATAAATACCTTGCGATACAAGGTACTAAAATTTTATCTACTTTTGCCACGGATTTAAAAATAACAAGTTATGGCAATCAACGCTGAAAATGTAAAATCACAGATGAGAAAAGGGTATCTCGAATACTGCATCCTTCTCATCATCGCCAAAAAGCCCATGTATGTCTCCGACATCATCACCGAGCTGAAAGAAGCGCAACTCATCGTAGTGGAAGGTACCCTCTACCCTCTGCTGTCGCGATTGAAAAGCAGCGGCATCCTGGGCTATCAGTGGCAAGAATCTTTGCAAGGTCCTCCTCGCAAATATTATGAGCTGACCGACGACGGCCGACAATTTCTGGCCGAACTGGAAGAAGGATGGGAAGAAATCAAAAATGTTGTTGAATTAATCAAAAATAAAAATATATAATCATGAAAAGGACCAGCACAATCAGTTTAGGAGGCATGAACTTCAATATCGATGATGATGCCTATGAGATGTTAAACCAATATTTCATCGAAATATCCAAACGTTTCCCCGAAGACGAAAAAGAGGAGATTCTACGCGACATCGAAAGTCGTATGGCGGAATTGTTCACTTTCAAAATGAAAGACCGCAACGTTATCAATGCTGACGATGTCAACGAAGTGATAGATGTCATCGGACACCCTGACCAATTTGACGATGAAAGCGGCAACTCTTCAGAGGCGAATTCTTCAAAAGAAGACCATGCTGAAGAAAAAAAGAATTTCACCGGTCGTTCAAGAAAAGAATACCGCAAACTATACCGCAACGGCACTGACAAAATCATCGGTGGCGTGGCTTCCGGTTTGGCAGCTTATTTCGATCTCGACCCGGTGGTGCTACGTATTCTCTTTGTGGTGCTGGCTTTCGCAAGTCTCGGATGGGGGATCCTTATTTACTTGATCTTCCTCATCGCCATGCCTGAGGCAAACACCAAAGCCCAATTGCTTGAAATGCAAGGCATAGAACCGAATTTGGAGAACATTGACAACTTCAGCCAGACACCAGTAAACCCTAAAAGAAGCAGCACTTTTTGGAATATCATCAAAGCCATCCTGATATTCATCGGTATCGCCATCGCCATAACTTTGGCTGTCTGTGTGCTTGGCATTGCCATCGCCATTTTTGTAGGCCTGCTCACCCATACACCTGGAGAATTCGGCAGTTTCATCGATATTGCCCTTTTGGTCAGTTGCGGGGTGTTCTGTCTTTGCCCTCTCATAGGTATTATCGTTCTCTGCGTTCGCGCCTTCAGAAACGGCGAGCGCAAACACAAGTGGGTGGGCTGGACCTTGCTTGCCATCTGGATACTCAGCTTGTTTGGCATCATCGGTTTCGGAATAGAAGAAGGCAAACAAGGTGATTTAGGAGATCGTCTTGAAAAGACCGCCAGGAATTTTGATGGCAAATGGGGTACAAATACTTATTCCTACGAATATTACTCCAATTATCCTGAGGAATACAGTTCAGAACAAATTGACAGCATTGTTCAACCAATACTTAATGATTTGAGCGATGATAAAGACTACGATGTATTCATCCAATCGGATCCCGGCTCCGGTACAACTGTTCGTATCTCCAGCAAAAGCAAACCAAAACAACATACCACCAAACAAATTACCAAATTTACCACCCATACGGATACAATAAGTGTTCAGCAATAACGTTATAAATACTCAATAATTGTATAGCTATGCTGATTGAATTAAAGGGCATTCACAAAACCTACGACAACGGGCAGCCGCTGCATGTGCTGAAAGGCATTGACCTCAGCATCAACAAAGGCGAGTTTGTTTCCATCATGGGCGCTTCCGGCTCAGGAAAATCAACGTTACTGAATATTCTCGGCATCTTGGACAATTACGACGAGGGAGAATACCATATTGACGGCAAGCTGATCAAAAACCTGAGCGAAAAAGAAGCGGCTCATTATCGCAACCAGATGATAGGCTTTGTATTCCAGTCGTTCAATCTCATCAGTTTCAAAACCGCCATTGAAAATGTGGAGCTTCCGCTATTCTACCAAGGGGTAAACCGCAAAGAACGTCACGACTTGGCCATGCACTATCTTGAGCGTTTCGGCTTGGCTGATTGGGCATCGCATTATCCCAACGAGATGTCGGGCGGACAGAAGCAGCGTGTAGCCATTGCCCGTGCCCTGATCACTCAGCCTAGTATTTTGCTGGCCGACGAGCCCACAGGTGCCCTCGACTCCAAAACCTCTGTGGAAGTAATGGAACTGCTGACCCAGCTCAACCGAGAGGAAAAAGTCACCATAATCGTAGTGACTCACGAAAGCGGTGTAGCCAACTGCACCGACAAAATCATCCATATCAAGGATGGCATCATTGGCGAAACCACCATCAATACTGAACACCACGCTTCCGTTTTCGGCAGCGACACTATTATGAAATAAAGCACTTTAATACCATAAGATACACTACGCATGAAAGACCTGTTTATCGAGATATGGGNNCACCACGCCTCTGTTTTCGGCAGCGACACTATCATGAAATAAAAAACATTAACACAATAAAATACACTACGCATGAAGGACCTGTTTATCGAGATATGGGAATCACTGAAACGCAACAAACTGCGGACAGCCCTAACCGGTTTCGCAGTGGCGTGGGGCATCTTCATGCTGATTGTACTTTTGGGTGCCGGCAACGGCCTGATGAACGCTTTCATGCACAACGGGCGCGATTTCGCCTCCAACACCATGATGATTTTTGGCGGCTATACCACCCAACCTTACGATGGACTAGAACAAGGCCGGGATATCAGGTTGAACGACAAGGATATTCAGTTAACTGAAAGTCCGCTGTTTGCCAATCATATTGACGAAGTGACCGCCAATCTTATACAAGGGCCTTATCCACTGGTATGGAAAAATAAAAGTGTCTCCATCAGCCTCTCGGGCAGTTATCCCAAAATCGCCGAAATGGATAAAATCACAATTCAAGAGGGCCGATTTATCAACGATATAGACATGCAGCTACGGAGAAAAACAGCGGTCATTGCCAGCACTCACGCCAAGCAACTGCTGAACGGCGGCACGAACTATACCTATTTTATCGGCAAACAGCTGAAAATAGGAAACTCGATGTATCAGATTGTGGGTGTTTACAAAGCGCAGGATAATATGCGTAACAACGATGTCTATGTTCCGTTCACCACCATGCAGATGCTCACCAACAACTACAACTACGAAGACCACATCCTCTTTACCTTCCATGGCTTGAACACCGTGCAGGAAAACGAGGAATTTGAGCGGCAATACAGAGCGGCGCTCAACCAATCGCACCGTGCCGCCCCTGACGACGACGGGGCAATATGGATATGGAACCGCTTCACCCAGAACTTGCAAATGGACAAAGGCACTAGTATTTTGCGCAAAGCATTGTGGATTATCGGCATTTTAACACTGTTAGGCGGTATTGTAGGGGTATCAAATATCATGCTGATTACGGTGAAGGAAAGAACGCACGAATTTGGCATTCGCAAAGCCATTGGCGCCACACCGACCTCTATCATGAAACTCATTGTAGCCGAAAGTGTGACCATCACGGCCCTGTTTGGCTACATTGGCATGATTCTAGGACTGATTGCCTGTGAAATCATGGACGCCACCGTAGGAAAATCCTCGTTGGAGATGTTTGGAGAGAAAGTCAGCGTGTTTGTTGACCCTACGGTAGGCTTGGATGTGGCTTTCGGAGTGACACTTGTACTGATTATCGCCGGCACCATCGCCGGACTCTCCCCCGCTCTGAAAGCGGCACGCATACGACCGATAGAAGCACTTAGAAATGAATGAGAAGCTGTGGGCGATGAGCGATGAGCTCACACCCCATAGCTCACAGCCCACAGCAAAATAAACAACTCAACAATTCAACAGTAATGAAATTCGACCTGGACAGTTACAAAGAAATCTCTGACTCGCTGATGCGGAACAAACGGCGGAGTTTCCTTACCGGCTTCGGCATTTTCTGGGGCTTGTTCATGCTGTTGTTCCTCATCGGAGGTGGAAACGGACTGAAGCAGTTGCTTTCCAAGAATTTCTCTGGATTCGCCACCAATACCATCATTATGGGGGCGGGGCAGACAGGCAAGCCGTACAAGGGTTTTGAGGAAGGACGTTACTGGCAATTGGAGTTCAAAGACGTAGAACGGCTGAAACATCTGTTTCCCGAATTAGCCATCATCACCCCGCAGTTGTCACAATGGGGTGCGGTCGCTGTCAACGAAGGCTATACGGTCAACAGCAACATGCTGGGAGCGGAGGCCGACTATCAGTATGTAGAAACCCCAATACTGAAATATGGACGTTACCTCAACAATGTGGATATACAACAGCACCGGAAGGTATGTGTCATCGGCAAACAGATTTACCAGTCGCTGTTTCCGGAAGGCGGTGACCCCTGTGGACAGTTCATCAGTGTGAACTCTGTTTATTATCAAGTAATTGGAGTGAATTACAGCAGCTCTAACATCAACATCAATGGCCGAAGTGAAGAAAGTGTTACCGTGCCTATTACAGTTTTACGCGACATTCTTAACACGGGAGATGCAGTGGGAATGATTTGCATGGTGGGACGAGACGGTGTGAAGATGAGTGACATGGAACCCCGCATCCGCCAAGCTGTTTACCGCAAGCATACCATCGCTCCCGATGACGACGAGGCGCTTTTCATGCTCAACATGGAACCGATTTTCAAGATAATAGACAACCTTTTCAAAGGAGTGAATTTCCTGATTTGGTTAGTTGGTATCGGCACCTTGCTGGCCGGCGCCATCGGGGTGAGCAATATCATGATGGTGGTGGTGAAAGAGCGCACCATTGAAATCGGCATCCGCAGGGCCATTGGAGCCACACCCTTCGACATTCTGTTCCAGATTGTCATGGAAGGCATCGTACTCACTTTGATAGCGGGCCTGTCGGCCATCGTGTTCTCGGTATTCATGCTGAATGCGCTTGAAGTAATCGCTCACCATGAAACCGCCTTCCAGATTAACTTTGGCACGGCGATATCAGCCTTTTTCCTGCTTACCATACTCGGCATATTAGCGGGCATTGCCCCAGCCTACCGAGCCATGCATATAAAACCTGTGGATGCGATGAGAGATGAATAGAAACTAAAAATTAAGAACTAAAAACTAAGAACGATTCAACCAATAAAATATTCTTAACTCTTAATTCTTAGTTCTTAGTTTAAACAAATGAAAAAACAATAAAACAACATATCATGAAAAAGGGACTCAAAATTATCATTTTCACGCTGATTGGCCTGATCTTTATCGGCACCTTCGTATTTCTGTATCAGAAATCAAAGAAGAAAGAAATCCAGTACAACGAATATGAGGTGGTGCAGATGGACATCAAACGGCAGGCGCTCATCACCGGCAAAATCAATCCCCGCAACGAGGTGGCCATCAAGCCACAAATCAACGGCATTATTGCCGAACTGTATAAGGAAGCGGGACAGGAGGTGAAGGAAAACGAAGTGATTGCCAAGTTGAAGGTGATACCCGACATGAACTCGCTGAGTGCCGCCCAGAGCCGCGTACGCCTTGCGGAAATCAACTACGACCAAGCCTTGAGCACATACAAGCGCGAAAAAGCCTTGTATGATCAGAAACTCATCAGTCAGGAGTCCTTTGAACAGACCACCCAAATGCTGGAGCAAGCCCGCGAGGAGAAATCAGCGGCAAAAGACGCATTGGAAATTATCCGCGACGGTGTTTCCTCATCCAACGCCACCTCCAGTTCCACCCTAGTGCGCTCCACTATCTCCGGACTCATTCTGGATGTTCCCGTCAAAGTGGGCAACTCAGTCATCCAGGCCAACACACTCAACGACGGTACCACAGTGGCCACCATCGCCAACATGAACGACCTGATTTTCGTGGGCAATGTCGATGAGACAGAAGTCGGCACCCTGCAAGAAGGCATGCCGCTCACCATCACCATAGGAGCCCTGCAGGATTTGAGTTTTGAGGCCACCTTGGAATACATCGCCCCCAAGGCTACCGAAAGCAACGGCACCAACAAGTTTGAGATCAAAGCCGCCGTGCTGCCCCAGAAAGAGCACAAAATACGCTCAGGCTACAGCGCCAATGCCGAAATCACCCTCGAACAAGCTATCGGTGTGCTGGCGGTTCCCGAAAGCGCCCTTGAGTTCTCAGGTGACTCCACCTTTGTCTATGTCAAACGAAACGGCAGCTTCACCCGCCAGGCAGTGGAAACCGGCCTAAGCGACGGTATCAACATCCAAATTACCAGCGGATTGAAAGAAGGCGAAATGGTTAGAGGTTCACAAATCATCGATAACGAATAAGCCATGAAAAAGATACTGCTTAGTTTCATTGTATGTTTTTTGCTGCTGTCCGTCTCCGGACAGGAAAGCAATCCCCACAACGATCCCTGGACCCTGGACGAGTGCATCAATTATGCCATTGAGCACAACAACGGGGTCAAGCAAAGCCAATATACGGTACAGCAAAGCTCTATTGAGTTGAACACCGCCAAAAACAACGTGTGGCCAGCCTTCTCGGCCAATGGTTCCCAAGGTTTTAACTTCGGAAGAGGATTATCGGAAGACAACACCTACATCCAAAACAACACCGCCAACACCTCCTTCAGCATCGGTGGTAGTCTGGATCTGTTCACAGGATTGAGAACCAAGAACACCATCACCATGGGCAAACTCAACCTGCAGGCCGCCACCGCTGACTACGAAAAGGCGAAAGACAACATCCGTGTAGCCGTGATGCAAGCCTATATGCAGATTCTATACAGTATGGAAATCTGCACGGTAGCCGTTGAGCAGATCCGCATCGACTCCATGCAGGTGGAACGGCTTACGATTTTGGAAAAGGCAGGGAAAGTGGGACCCTCGGAAGTGGCTACCCAAAAGTCCTCTTTGGCACAAAGCCGACTTACCTATACTCAAGCCCTCAACCAGCTGAAGTTGGCAGTCCTCGAGTTGACCCAACTGCTGGAGCTTCCCTCTCCCGAAGGCTTTACGGTTACCCCACTGGACATCTCCAACTTCGCCCTTCGCCAGCTGCCTAATCCCGAGCAAATCTACCTTCAGGCAGTAGAGGTTAGACCTGCCATCCGTGCGGAAGAAATCCGTTACGACTATGCCAAAACCAACATCTCTCTGGCCAAAAGCGGCTATATTCCCACCCTTTCGATGAACGGCGGTATCGGCACCAACTATTACGCCCTGCTGGGTTATCAAAACAAAAATTTCGGACAGCAACTGAAAGACAATTTCAGCCCTTACCTCGGGTTTAATCTGAATATCCCTATTTTCGACAAACTGGTTACCCGCAACAACGTGCGTAGCGCCAAGCTGCAACTGAGCAGCCAGCAGCTGCAGCTGGACAATGCCAAGAAGACCCTCTACAAGGAAATCCAGCAGGCTTATTACGGAGCGGTGGCTGCCCGCGACAAATACACCAGCAGCAAGGCCGCTGCCGAAAGCTCGCAGGAAGCCTTCACCCTGGAGAGTGCCCGCTACGAGAACGGCAAATCCACCTTCACCGAATTCAACGAGGCAAAGAACAACTATCTCAAGGCCACCTCCGACCTCGTACAAGCCCAATACGAGTTCATCTACAGCATTCAACTCCTCGAATTCTACCGCAGCGCACAATAAATTTTACTCCTCCGCAATTCAACAAAAAGTAGTATTTTTGCAAGCTTAAATACAGACTATGAATAAAGCAGAGGAATTACTTTCGCAACTCAATGAGGCACAGCAGAAAGCTGTGAAACAGATAGAGGGTCCGGTGATGGTGATTGCCGGTGCCGGCTCGGGAAAAACCCGTGTGCTCACCTACCGCATCGCCTATATGCTCACCCAGGGCATCAGCCCCTTCCAGATATTAGCCCTCACCTTCACCAACAAGGCCGCCGGCGAGATGAAAGAGCGTATCTTCAAGCTGGTGGGCGACAGCAACGCCAAAGCCGTCTCCATGGGCACCTTCCACTCCATTTTCTACCGCATTATCCGCGTGGAGGGCTACCGACTAGGCTACGACCACAATGTGACCGTTTATGACACTGACGACTGCAAGAGCATGATCAAGTCCATCGTCAAAGAAATGAACCTGGATCCGAAAATATATGTGGCCAACTATATCCTCAACCGCATCTCAGCCGCCAAGTCAAGCTTGATTTCAGAACAGGAATATGCTGAGAATCCTGAAATCCTCGAGGCCGACAAGCGCAGCGGAAAACCGCTGATTGCCGATATCTTCAAGCGCTACAACCAACGCCTCAAGAGCGCCAACGCAATGGATTTCGACGACCTGTTGTACTACATGAATGTGTTGCTGCGCGACTATCCCGAGGTGTTGTACAAGTACCAGCAACGCTTCCGCTACATTCTGGTGGATGAGTATCAGGATACCAATTTCGCCCAATACCTGATTATCAAGAAACTGGCCGCCGCCTACCAGAATATCTGCGTAGTGGGCGACGATGCCCAGAGTATCTACTCTTTCCGCGGGGCTGACATCCAGAATATCCTCAACTTCAAAAATGACTACCCCACCTGCAACATCATCAAATTGGAGCAGAACTACCGCTCAACGCAGAATATCGTCAATGCCGCCAACGCCATCATCAAGAACAACAAAGACCAGCTCTACAAGGAGATTTGGACAGAAAATGGCGAGGGGACCAAGATTGACATCATGAAGACCGGTAGCGACACAGACGAGGCCTTTGCCATTGCCGACAAGCTGTTTGAGATAAAGGTGAACACCCAGGCCAATCACAACCAGTTTGCCGTGTTGTACCGCACCAACTCGCAGTCGCGTGCCATTGAGGAAGTGTTTATCAAACGACATATTCCCTATAAGATTTATGCGGGTCTGTCTTTTTATAAAAGAAAGGAAATCAAGGATTTGATGTCCTACTTCCGTTTGGCGGTCAACCATTACGACGAGGAATCGCTGCGCCGTGTCATCAACTATCCGCAACGCGGTATCGGAGCCACCACGGTGGACAAAATCCTGAACTGCGCCGCAGAACACCACGAACGGATGTGGAACGTGATTGTGCAGCCCGACGAGTTCCAGCTGGACGTGAATGCCCCCACCAAAGCCCGCCTGAAGGATTTTGCGGCCCGAATCCAGAGTTACTCATCGCTGTTGCCCACTACCGACGCTTTCGACCTGGGCAAGCACATCGCCGAATCGTCAGGCATTGTCAGTGCCCTGAAGGAAGACCCCTCTGACAAGGACCGTATCGAGAATATCGAAGAGTTGCTCGACTCCATCAAAGCGTTCACCGAGCGCGAGCCCGAAAGCGCCATCAACGAGGCCAGCGGCGAACTTATCAGCAACTATTTCCCCACCCTTGACCACTATTTAGAGACTGTTTCGCTGCTCAGCGACGAGGACGAAAAGGACGAGGATGCCGACAAGGTGAAGCTGATGACCATCCATGCCGCCAAAGGCTTGGAGTTCGACTACGTGTTTATCACCGGTATGGAAGAGAACCTGTTTCCCTCCTCGCTGTCCATCAATACCCGCAAGGAGTTGGAAGAGGAGCGTCGACTGTTTTATGTGGCCCTCACCCGTGCCCGCAAACGGGTCATACTGAGCTATGCCGAAACCCGCTACAAGTTCGGCTCGCTGCAATTTGCGGAAGCCAGCCGCTTCCTCGACGAGATTCCCGAACGTTTCATCAACACCACCCGTCGGGCATCTTCCGGCAAAGGCTCATTTTCTTTCTCCCGTCCCGAAACCTCATCTTTCGGCAAGTTCAAGAGCTACGGCCAGCAACGGGACACCTACTCCCCCAGTTCCAAACCCACTTATAGTAGCCCGAAGCCAAGTTTCAGTGCTCCCAAACCTACCGTGCAAACCAAGACTGAGGTGGAACTGGCCCAGATAGGAACCCTAGCCACCCCCGAGCAGATTGTGGTTAACAAAAGGGTGTATCACAAAAATTTCGGTTACGGAGTGGTCATCTCTACCGATGGTGTTGGTGAGGAAAAGAAAGCCCTCGTCGCCTTCGACACCGTGGGAAATAAAACGCTGCTGCTGAAGTTCGCCAAACTGATTTTACCAAAATAGACATGAAGTTCCGTACTGAAATCCCTGCCCCGGAGTATCCCTTCCACATCGGCTATCAGGATAAGCTGATACTGCTGGGCTCATGCTTTTCAGACCATATCGGCAACTTCTTCCAGGAGATGGGTTTCAATGCCCTGTCGAATCCCTTCGGCACCCTCTTCAACCCCGTCTCCATCGCCACTGCCCTGAAAATGGGGATGAATCCTGAGCTGTTTGGTGAACAATATATCGACTTTTTCAACGAGAAGTGGATCAGCTACGCCCATCACGGCAAGTTCTCCCACACCGATAAGGAAATCTTTCTGCAACAGCTACAACAAACACTTCAAAATTTCCACGCCTTTCTCAAGCAGGCCGACTATCTCTTTCTCACTTTCGGCACCGCCTACTGCTACCGCCTCATCGAGCGGGACCTCATCGTGGCCAACTGCCACAAGATTCCCGCCAATCGCTTTGAAAAACGACTGTTCACAGTAGAACAGATTGCCGACATCTATCGTGAGTTGCTGCCCCAGTTACAACAGTTCAATCCCCAACTCAAAATCATCTTCACGGTTAGTCCTGTCCGCCATTTGGGCGATGGTTTCCATGAGAACCAAATCAGCAAATCCACCCTTCACTTGTCCATCCACCAATTGGTTGACAACACCTCCACTTTCTATTTTCCCTCTTACGAAATGGTGCAAGACGACCTGCGCGACTACCGTTTCTACGCCACCGACCTCTGTCATCCCTCTGAGGCGGCGGTGACTTACATCAGCGAGAAACTTACCGATTCTTTTTTTACCAAAGAAACACAAGAAAGAATGAAAGAGGTGGTGAAAGAGAACAAGGCGAAAGGGCATAGAAAAATTTTTTGAGTCAAATCACTATCTGAAAAAAAAACAGTATTTTTGCAAACTTTATTTTCTAACATACAAAAACAAAAAATATTTATGGAAAAGATTAAAATAGGAATCAATGGCTTCGGCCGTATTGGTAGTTTGGTGCTGAGTGCCTCTTTGGAAAGAGAAAATGTGCAGGTGGTCGCCATCAACGACTTGTTGGAAGTGAACTATATCGCCTATATGCTGAAATATGACTCTGTTCATGGTCCTTTCAAAGGCACTATCGAAGTAAAGGACAACAACCTGGTGATTAATGGCAATACCATCCGTGTAACTGCAGAACAGGATCCCGCCAACTTGAAATGGGATGAGGTAGGCGTTGACGTAGTGGTGGAATGCACCGGTCGCTTCCTGACTCAGGATTTAGCCGACAAACATATTCAGGCTGGTGCCAAGAAGGTGGTTTTGTCCGCTCCTCCAAAAGATGATATCCCCATGTTCGTGATGGGTGTGAACCACAAGGAGTATGCCGGTCAGCCCATCGTTTCCAACGCTTCTTGTACCACCAACTGTCTGGCTCCGCTGACCAAGGTGATTCATGACAACTTCGGTATGGTGGAAGGTTTGATGACCACCGTTCACGCCGCTACCGCTACTCAGAAAACCGTTGACGGTCCTTCTATGAAAGACTGGCGTGGCGGCCGTTCCGTATTCGGTAACATTATCCCTTCATCTACCGGTGCTGCTAAGGCTGTGACCAAAGTTATCCCTTCACTGAAAGGCAAACTGACAGGTATGTCTTTCCGCGTGCCGACTGCCGATGTGTCTGTGGTCGACTTGACTTGCCGTCTGGAACGTGCCACCACTTATGATGAAATCAAGGCTGCCATGAAGCGTGCTTCCGAAGGCGAGTTGAAAGGCATTCTGGGCTACACCGAAGATATGGTGGTTTCCACCGACTTGCTGGGCGATACCCACACTTCCATCTTCGACGCCAATGGTGGTATCATGCTGAACCCTAATTTCGTGAAGCTGATTGCTTGGTACGATAACGAAGTGGGTTACGCTAACAAGGCTGTTGACTTGGCTGTTTATATCGCCGGTGAATAAGCCTTTACGCTTACTTTTTTGAATTAAAAACATGATGCATACTTACTTTGCGGATGTACTATTGCCCTTGCCTTTGCAAGGGCTTTTTACCTATCGCATTCCCCAGGAGCTGAACGATAGTGTCGGTTTTGGAATGCGGGTGGTGGTGCCTTTCGGCAAAAGTAAGTTGTATTCGGGTTTGGTGCTGAAAGTGCACGAAAATGTGCCGCAGCAAGTCAATGTGAAATATGTGCTGGATGTGATTGACGAGCATTCCGTGGTGTCGGAACGTCAAATCCAGCTGTGGCAATGGATTGCCCGCTATTATATGTGCTCTTTGGGCGAGGTGATGGCCGCCGCGCTGCCTTCCGCTCTCAAGCTGGCCAGCGAGACCAAAATCCAGCTGAATCCGGCCTTCGACGGTGACATGACAGTGCTGAACGAGAAGGAGACTAAGTTGGTGGAGGCCTTGGCCTATCATCCGACCATGACGGTGGATGAAATTGCCAAGACAATAGATATCCAGAAGGTTATTCCGATTATCAAATCTTTGGTGGATAAGGATGTGGTAATCACAGACGAGGAAATCCGTGATCCTTATAAGCCTAAAACGGAAACCTTTATCGCTTTGGCAGTTCCCTATTGTGATGATGAGACCACGCTGATGAATTTGATAGATTCCCTGGGAGCATCCAAGAAAACCGCCAAGCAGCAAGACCTCTTGCTTTCGTTCCTGATGCTGACCAAGGATACTGCCAAACCCAACGGTTTCAATCTGAAAGCGGTGATCAGGAAAGCGGATTTGCTGAAAAAAGCGGATATCTCGCAAGCTCGTCTGCAAACCTTGATAGACAAGGGCATTTTCGAACAGCAAACTGTTGTCACCAGCCGTTTGGAGGCTTTTGACTCTTCTTCTTCGGCAGAGGATATCCAGTTGTCGGATTATCAGCAGCAGGCCATGGATGAGATTGAAACGCAGTTTCAGGAGCACGATACGGTGCTGTTGCATGGGGTGACTGGAAGCGGCAAGACAGAGATTTATATTAAACTGATAGATAAGGTGTTGAAACAGGGTAAACAGGTGCTTTACCTCTTGCCTGAAATTGCACTTACCTCACAGATTGTCAACCGCTTGCGGAAATTTTTCGGCGACAGGGTAGGGGTGTACCATTCCCGTTTTAATGAGTATGAGCGTGTGGAAATCTGGAACCGGGTACTGAATCAGCATAAAGAGGGGGATTTGAACACGAAATACCAGCTGATTTTGGGCGCCCGCTCGGCTTTGCTGCTGCCGTATCAGAATCTGGGTCTGATTATTGTGGATGAAGAGCACGATGGCTCGTACAAGCAAATTGACCCTGCACCGCGCTATCATGCCAGGGACGGGGCGGTTGTGTTGGCAAAGATTCACGAATGCAAGGTGCTGTTGGGCACGGCCACGCCTTCGTTAGAGAGCTATTACAATGCCCAGCAGCAGAAATTCGGACTGGTCAACCTGATGCATCGCTATGCCGACAGTATTTTGCCCGACATTTGGGTGGTGGATATCGTGAAGAATCTGCGGCAGAAGAAAATGAACGGCCATTTCTCGCAGTTCCTGATTGATTGCATGGCCGAGGCCCTGTCGAAACACGAGCAAATCATCCTTTTCCAAAACCGCCGTGGCTATTCGCTCCGCTTGTATTGCAACACCTGCCAGAATATGCCGGTTTGCAAGCACTGCGATGTGACATTGACTTATCACAAACGAAGCAATTTGCTGAAATGCCACTATTGCGGCTATGCGGTGGAGGTGCCTAAGGAATGTCCGCAATGCCATAGCACCGATATCGAGATGCGGGGCTTCGGTACCGAAAAGGTGGAAGATGCTTTGGCGGAGCTGTTCCCAGAGGCAACGGTGGCGCGCATGGACATGGATACTACGCGCAACAAGAATGCATACCAGAAAATCATTTCAGACTTCGAACAGCATAAAACCGATATACTGGTGGGCACGCAGATGGTGACCAAGGGCTTGGATTTCGACCGTGTGAGTGTGGTAGGCATCCTGAATGCCGACAACCTGATGTCTTATCCGGATTTCCGCTCTTTTGAGAAGGCGTTCCAGATCATGTCGCAGGTGAGCGGCCGCGCTGGTCGCAAGGAAGTACCGGGCAAGGTGGTTATCCAGACTTATCAGCCCAGTCATCCGGCCTTGCAGTATGTGGTCACCAACGACTATCAGAGCATGTATCGCCAGCAGATTGCCGAACGCAGGCAGTTCAATTTCCCGCCGCTATGCCGTATGGTGAAAATCACCCTGAAACATGCCAATGACGAGCTAGTCAATGAGGCGTCGCTGGCTTTGGCACCATTGCTGCGAGAGGCTTTCCCGCATCGGGTGTTGGGTCCCGAATGGCCCTTGGTCTCCCGTATCCAGAATTACTATATGAAAGATTTCTGGATTAAGTTGAATAAGGATAACAATTTGGTTCAGAATAAATTACTGTTGCAACAAATCCTGCATGATTTCCAAGGCGACAGCAGGTACAAAGCCATCCGCATCATCATCAATGTGGATGCATAGCGGATAAATGTTTTTCTTGCGGAAAAAAGGAAAAAGTTTTCGGTAAGATTCAGGGATTTTTCTTATTTTTGTATTTTGATTTAGAATTACGATTATGGAAAAAATCATCATCCTTGATTTCGGTTCGCAGACCACCCAGTTGATAGGTCGACGGGTGCGCGAGCTGGATATGTTCTGCGAGATTATGCCGTATAATAAGTTCCCTAAAGATGACCCTGACGTGATAGGAGTTATCCTCAGCGGTTCTCCTTTCAGCGTGTATGACGAAAAGGCTTTCAAACTTGATTTGTCCGAAATTCGTGGGAAATATCCGATTCTGGGTATCTGCTATGGTGCCCAGTACATGTCGCATACCAACGGTGGCAAGGTGGAACCCGCGGGAAGCCGCGAATACGGTCGCGCGAATTTGGCGTCTTTCGATCAGGAAAATCCGTTGTTCAAAGGCTTCCATGCCAATTCACAGGTGTGGATGAGCCATGGCGATACCATTACCCGCTTGCCGGAAAATTGTCATAAGATCGCTTCTACCGATAAGGTGGAATTTGCTGCTTACCAGTTTGACAATGAAAAGGTTTGGGGTGTGCAGTTTCATCCTGAAGTTTTTCATACCGTACAAGGCTCGCTGCTCTTGAAGAATTTCGTGGTGGATATCTGTGGAGGTCATCAGACTTGGAGTCCAGCCTCCTTCGTGGATACCACAGTGGCGGAACTGAAGGCACAGATTGGTAACGACCGTGTGATTCTCGGCCTGAGCGGCGGTGTGGATTCCTCCGTTTGTGCTGTGCTGTTGAGCCGTGCCATTGGCAAGAACCTGACTTGTATTTTCGTGGATCATGGCTTGCTTCGCAAGAATGAGTTCCAGAATGTGATGCGTGACTACGAGGGATTGGGCTTGAATGTCATTGGAGTGGATGCTTCTGCCAAGTTTTTTAAGGAGTTGGAAGGTGTTTCAGATCCAGAGCGCAAGCGCAAGATTATCGGAGCTGGTTTCATTGATGTTTTCAACGAGGAAGCGCAGAAAATCACCGATGCCAAATGGCTGGCGCAGGGTACGATTTATCCCGACCGGATTGAAAGTCTCAGCATCACGGGCATGGTTATCAAGAGCCATCATAATGTAGGTGGACTGCCCGAAAAGATGCATCTGAAACTGTGCGAGCCGCTGAAGTGGCTGTTCAAGGATGAGGTACGTCGTGTGGGTCGCCAATTAGGCATGCCCGAGCATCTGATTACCCGCCATCCGTTCCCTGGACCGGGTCTGGCGGTGCGTATCTTAGGAGATATCACTCCCGAAAAAGTTCGCATTTTGCAGGATGCTGACGATATTTTCATTCAAGGATTGCGAGATTGGAAGGTGAAACTTAGTGGTGAGGATGCCCGCAAGGTGCTGGCTGCTGGTGTGCCTGCCAACATGAGCAATGGCGAGATTGAGGTGTCCCTTTACGACCAGATATGGCANNGCTGTGGCTCTCCGTGCTGTCACCAGCACCGACGCCATGACCGCTGACTGGGCCCACTTACCCTACGAGTTCATGGCGAAAGTGTCCAACGAAATCATCAACAAGGTGAAGGGCGTGAACAGAGTATGCTACGACATCAGCTCCAAACCACCCGCAACGATCGAGTGGGAGTAAAACCGAATACAGAGCCGTGCCATAGCACATTTCTACAAAAATAATACGAAAATGTAGAGACGTTTCATGAAACGTCTCTACAACAAAAAACATAATACAATGAAACGGTTTATCATTTCTGGCGGCGGCACCGGTGGTCACATTTTCCCGGCTCTTGCCATTGCCAACGGTTTGAAAAAAGCTATTCCCGATGCGGAAATCCTGTTTATCGGGGCGAATGGTAAAATGGAGATGAAAAGGGTACCTGAGGCGGGCTATCCGATTGAAGGATTGGATGTTTACGGCATCAATCGCAGTTTCTCCCTGAAGGCTTTGGTCAGCAATGTGAAATTGCCGTTTTTATTGATGAAGACCATGCGTCGCGCCAAGCAGATTATCAGGAATTTCAATCCTGATATGGCGATTGGGGTAGGGGGCTTTGCCAGCGGTCCCGCTTTGCAGGCAGCCAGCAGTCTGGGGATTCCCACCCTCTTGCAGGAACAGAATTCCTATCCCGGTGTCACCAACAAGATTTTGTCAGCCAAAGCAAAAAAAATATGCGTGGCTTATGACGGCTTGGAGAAGTATTTTCCAGCAGAGAAGATTGTTAAAACGGGCAATCCTATCCGTGCGGAAATTCTGAATATGGTGCGGAAAGATGATAAGGCATATGAGTTCTTCGGCTTTTCCAAAGAGAAGAAGACTATTCTGGTGGTGGGCGGTAGCTTGGGTGCACGAACCATCAACCAGTGCATGGAAAAGGGTCTTGACAGACTGAAAGAGATGAATGTCCAGTTACTTTGGCAGACAGGCGAGTCGTTTTACAAGACTATTTCTCCTGAATTGCTGGCACGGCAGAACGAGAATATCAAGATTGTGCCTTTCATCAAAAATATGAATGATGCCTACAGTATGGCGGATGTGATTGTGTCGCGTGCCGGTGCCTTGGCTATTGCCGAGCTGTGTGTGGTAGGTGTTCCGACCATTTTGGTGCCATTCCCCTTCGCAGCCGAAGACCACCAAACCAAGAATGCCCAGGCTTTGGTGGACAAGAATGCCTCCATCATGATTCCCGATAGCCAGGCGGAAACCAAATTGATGGATCAGCTTATCAATCTGATTCAGGATGAAAACAGATGCCATACCATGGGCGAGAATATCAAAAAACTAGCCCAACCAGATGCGATAGACCTAATCATCAAGGAAATCCTTTCCAATTAATAGTTAATAATGAACAATGAATAATTATTAATTGTCGCTGTCAACTATCAATTGTCAACTGTCAACTGTTAACTGCGCGGTAGAACATTGTGGTTTCCTGCTCCTGACGGAACATCTTGTGACACAGAGTATTAATCTGCTCTTCCGTCACGGCGAAATAGCGTTGGGTCTCGTCATTGAAGTCTTCCGCGCAGCTGAAGCATTCCGCTACCGCCAAAGAAGAGGAACGGTCTTCTATTTTGATGTCATTCTGTAAAATGATGGATTCCACTCGGTTCTTCACCTTCTGCAAATCGTGCGAGCTGATGCTGTTTTCATGAAGCTGATAGATAAAATCATTCAGTTTCCGGTCGGCTTCCTCAATGCTGACTCCTTCTGCAGGACGTCCACCGATAATGAAGACTCCGGGGTCTAATGTTCCTGTGATATAGGCGCTTATGTCTGTGAAAACAGCGTCTTCCATCACAAATTTCTTATACAAATACGAGGATTGTCCGCTGCCGAACAAATCGGATAACATATCGTAGGCGTAGAAATCCGCGTCTAATCTGCCACAGGTGGGCCAGCCTTTGAAAAGCATGTCGGCAGGCACATTCCGTTCCACTTCATACATCCGGTGCTGGGTCGGACGGTCTTCCTGCGGATATGTTTTTCTCTGTGAGAGGCCATTTTTCTCCTGTGTATTCTGATTTTCCCGTAGGTCTTGTAGGGACGTTTCATGAAACGTCTCTACCGAAGAAACAGGTCCTGTGGGAATCTGTCCAAACCATTTCTCCACCAAGGGTACAATCTCTTCGAATTTCACATTCCCCGAAATGGTCAGCACCGCATTGTTGGGTCGGTAAAAGCGATAGAAGAAATTCTTCATGTCCTCCATGCTGACTTTTTCTATATGGCTGATTTCCTTGCCGATAGGTAGCCATTGATAAGGATGCTTCTGGAAATAAAACTGGTTGTACAGCAGCCACATGTCACCATACGGGCGGTTCAGGAAGTTCTCTTTGAATTCCTCGATGACCACATGTTTCTGGATATCTAATTTCTCTTGCTGAAAAGCGAGTTCCATCATGCGGTCGGATTCCAGCCATAGGGCATGTTCGATATTGACAGCCGGCAGTGTGATATAGTAATGCGTGATGTCTTGTGTGGTATAGGCATTGTTGATGGCTCCCACGCTTTGCAGCTGGGCGTCAAAGTCGGCAATGTTCTTGGAGCCGGTGAACATGAAATGCTCAAACAGGTGGGCCATGCCGGTCATGTCGGGATTCTCATCCCTTGAGCCGACACGATATACTATATTGCAGGATGCCAACGGTGTGCTAGGGTCTTCATGGACGATCAGGCGCAGTCCGTTGGACAGGATATGTCGTTGAAATTGCAGTGGCATTTAGCGGATAAGGTTGATATTACCGATTTTGATGAGTTCCTGTTTCAGATTGTTGAAACGGACGTAATTGATATAATAGGAATATACTCCTGTCGGGCAGGGCTGGCCGGTGGGAAGATTGCCGTCCCATCCTATTTCCGGATTGTCGGTGGAAAAGACCACGCTACCGCTACGGTCATAGATGATGATGTAATATTTAGCTACGCAGGCCACTACAGGCAGGAATATGTCGTTGATACCGTCTTTGTTGGGAGTGAAGGTGTTGGGCACATACAGCACATGGTTATCTACGACGGGAACCGGCAGAGTGAACATATCCTGGCATCCAGCGTCATCAGCTACCGTGAGAATGACGTTGTAATTTTCGCTGTTTTCCGAGTTATACACATGAGAAGGATTTTCCTCGGTGCTGTTGGTGCCGTCGCCGAAGCTCCAGTTGTAATGAATATTCAAGCCGGTGGATTCATTGGTGAACATCACGGTTTGTCCTACTTCCGCTTCGGCAGGGTCAAAGAAGAAAGACGCCGTGGGCTGTAAACCGGCATTGATATAGTTGATCAGCGAGATTTCCGCGGCACAGGCTTCGGCCTCGTATGCCTTATAATCAATAGAGTAATAACCCGGTTCAGTAAAGGTATAGGTTTCATTGTCACCGTAAATAGTATCCCTCACGTCGTTGGAATAGATAATCCAGCGGTGGGTGGATGCGGGGGTGGCGGTAGATTTGAATTGCACTTCCTCGGGTACACAAATCACATTGGGCGAAATATGGTAGTGACCCTCCAGTACGGGGGTGCTGGTGACAAGGGCGGTGTGGTAGCAGGTGTCCATCAGACAGCCCCAGCGGTCGCTTACCGTTACTTCGAACGTGGTGTTCTGGGTGATGTTGCAGTTACTCTCGCTAGCGTGAGGATTGACAAGGCCTGTTGAGGGAGTCCAGTTGTATAACAGAGGTTCTGTGCCTCCCTCCATCTGGATGGCCACATGCTCACAACGGTCGCAATAAAATACGGTGTCGCTGGTCAAGGTGAAACGGTTATTATCGATGATTACATAATTCAGCGTGTCATATTGAGCTCTTTCTTCCACAGTGCCATCCAGGTATCTGAAAAAAGGACACAGGATGCTTTTGAATATCAATTGCACAGTTTTAACTTCATTCGGTGCGAACTGTGCTTCTTCCGCTACTTCCATTCTTAAATTCATCAAGGTGTCTCCTTCCGGAAAATAGAATGTATCACCGTTATGCAAAGTGTCAATCGTGCCATTGGCACGGAAACGCAACACATGGAAATCCCCAGGAGATGCAGTTCCCCCATTGGAAGTCAAAATCATCTCCAACGGACTTTCCAACGGTTCTCCATAGTGCATTTGGAAATCAGCGTAAGTGCAATTCTTGATGACAGTATCCATATTGCGTGTAATGCTGTCGGTGAGGGTGAGTGCTTTGGGCATCTTGAAACTACCCTGTTCCAAAAACACACCTGAGTCGTAGGCATTGTCACCAACATTGGAAATGGATATTTTCATTCTGTATTCGGTACAGGGACAAAGGAGGGATTCGGCGGTCAAGCCATAGGTTTGTCCGCCGGACGTGTAAGCGGTATAGCCGTCGTATTGTACGGCATTGCTGTTGTTAGTACGGTAAAATTGGCTGTATGCAAGCGAGGTGCATCCTGATGCCGGATAACTTCCACCAGGACTTCCACTGTTAACAGAGTTGATACTTACGGGCAGTCCGCCACTACCAGGGATAATGGCAATGTTTCTGGTGACATTGTTGCCTTGGCAATTGAAGGGGTCGGGTCCATAGAGAAAAAAGCCGAATACATCGTTGTAATTGGAGCATACATATTCAGGATATTCTTCAGATCCGAATATATAATTGAAGGAAACGATATTGTTGTTCTCGTTTCTTCCACTGTAAAAGTTGAACTCCAGTACAGAAGCGTTGCTGAGGCTATATCCCGGAATAAGGGCTTGCAAGTCAGGGTCCGTGGAGGCCTGGTTGACACCTGTGGTGCTGCTTTCGCTGCCAGAGTTATTTGGTCCTTCCGCTACACTGATGTTTCCCGTAGTTAGCACTATGCCAGATGAAAAGGGGAAAGAAGGGTTGGTGTTGGTGAAAGTCCCTACCTGAGAACCAGAGATATTGCCTGAACTCCAGTTGAATTTGCACTGCTCAAGCCTCACCCCTTCACCTGCGAAATTGTTGTTCAGAAATGCTCCGGGAGTAGTCCCAGAGAGGACTTGTGAAGTGGTGATGGATTGTGCATGCATTGCCACTATGCAAAAAACTATTATGATGCTAGTGAATAATCTTCTCATATTGTTATTCTTTATGGGTGATTATTTATTTCGAAAACATACTGTCGTTCATGACAATTCGGACCAAAACGCCGAAATTATAGGAAAAGTCTCTGTATCCTTCCAAGCCGAACTTGCCGGCATTGAAGTAAAAGCAGGGATCGATAGAGACATATTTGTTGAACGCTATTTTTATTCCAGCCGAAGCCGAGAAACCGAAACCGGGACCGCCATATTTCACTATGGTGCCGTCGGACTGTACCCCAGGGATATAATTTTGCCTGTCGTTGATGAAACTGAAGCTTTTGAGTTTGTTTTTGTTGTCGTCATAAAAAACAGCCTCCATGCTCTTCACTCGGACAAAGTTAAACTGTAATCCTGCTTCAATAAAGGGCTTGACAATGGATCTGGTAGAAAAGTGATAGCAGGCCGACAAGTCGATGAGTGAGCGGTCTTCCTTGCCCAAAATATACTGGTTGTCTAACATACCGGTGCGGTAGTTGCCAGGTGGTGCCTCATACAATAGCCGGAATTGTCCATTGGCCTTGAGCCGGGAGAAAGAATACACCAATTGCACACTCCAGTTCTTGGAGAATTTATACCGCACCCCCAATGAAATCATCACCGCAACCCTGTACTTCATGTTGCCTAAGGGCCCTCCATAATGGATGGAGTCGCCTATATAGGGGTAATGGTCTTTAATCATCTGATTAATCTCATCATATCGGTATTTATTACCGAAAAGGAAGTCAAGATTGTTCTCGTTGGCGATATCACCATTGTAGTATTGTGCATTGTATTTGGAACCGAAATAACAACCTCCGGCAAAGATAATGTCAAAGCCTTTGTCCTTGATATTGTCGCTTTGCTCCTCTTTCTTATCTTCTGATGACTTGGTATTATTACGGCTTTGCGCAAAGGTGCACAGACTAGCTGACAATAATACCACAAGACAGAGAATAATCTTTTTCATATCCGGTTTTTAGGACGGTTTTTAAGCTTCAAATTAAACAAGACGAAAAAAACTCAAAAACGTTGCTCAAATTTTTGAGTTTTTTTCTGCAGTATAATTCTACAAATGTACACATTCGCCGTAAGCGGCGGCAGCGGCTTCCATAATGGCCTCAGACAAAGTGGGATGCGGATGCACGGCATGGATAATGTCGGGTCCAGTCACTTTCATGCTGCGGGCCAGCACAGCACCGGAAATCATCTCGGTGACATTGTCGCCGATGAGGTGACAACCAAGCCATTCGCCCGTGTTCTTGTCGAAAATCAGTTTCACCATACCGTCGCGGCTGCCCGATGCGGTGGCTTTGCCCGATGCGGTGAAGGGGAACTTGCCGACCAGAATCTCACGGCCTTGCTCCACACATTTGCGCTCGGTCAAGCCCACAGAGGCAATCTCCGGAGTGGTGTAGGTACAGCCAGGAATGTTGCTGTAATCTACCGGTTTCGGATCCAAACCTGCGATTTTCTCTACACATACCAAGGCTTCGTGAGAAGCTACATGTGCCAAAGCGGGACCGTGTACAATGTCGCCGATGGCGTAAATGCCTTCCTGGTTGGTGCGGTAATAGTCGTCCACCGTGATTTTTCCTCTTTCGAATGCCACTCCGTATTCCTCCAGGCCAATGCCTTCAAGGTTGGTGATGACTCCGACTGCAGACAACACAATTTCGCATTCCAGTTCCGTCATGTTGCCTTTGGCGTCCTTGACGGAAACCTTGCACAATTCGCCAGTGGTATCCACACTCTCCACTGCGGCTGAGGTCATGGTTTTGATGCCGGCTTTGCGGAAAGAACGCTCCAATTGTTTCGAAATTTCCTCGTCTTCTACGGGAACCAGATTGGGTAAATATTCCACAATCGTCACTTTGGTACCCATGGAGGCGTAGAAAAAGGCCAATTCGCTGCCGATGGCGCCTGAGCCCATCACCACCATGCTGGCGGGCAATTTGGGCAGGGTCAGCGCTTCGCGATAGCCGATAATCTTTTTGCCGTCCTGTTGCACGTTGGGCAGAGAGCGTGAGCGGGCTCCAGTGGCTAAGATAATATGTTGTGCCTCATATATTTCGCTTGTTCCGTCGGCTTTGGTCACTTCCACTTTCTTGTCTTTCACGATTTTGCCGAAACCGTTGATGACGTCCACATTGTTCTTTTTGAGCAGAAACTGCACGCCTTTGCTCATCATTTCGGCTACGGTGCGGCTGCGTTTCACAACGGCCTCAAAGTCGGCTTTTACCTCTCCTTCGATGGTGATGCCGTAGTTGGCGGCATGTTTGGCATAGTTGAAAACCTGTGCCGATTTCAGCAGGGCCTTGGTGGGAATACAACCCCAGTTGAGGCAAATGCCTCCAACTTCAGCGCGTTCAACAATAGCGACTTTCATCTTTAACTGGCTGGCTCTGATGGCTGCCACATAACCTCCGGGACCGCTCCCGATAACTATCAAATCGTAATTCATAGAGTGTATTTTTATCTAATATGTGTATATTTAACATTAATCTGCAAAAATACAAAATTCTTTTGTATATCGTTAGGTCATAGATGAAAAAATGAAGATTGAAAATATTTATTTTTTTTAAGTTCTCTATGTGAAAAAAATTGCGTACTTTTGCCGCCAACAATTATTAACCAAAAACATTAAATCATGGCTCATAAAATTGATCCCGATCTCTGTGCAAGCTGTGGTACTTGTGCAGGCGAATGCCCCCAGGAAGCTATTTCTGAAGGTACTCCCTATTCAATTAACCCCGACATGTGCATCGATTGCGGTGCATGCGCAGACGTTTGCCCCTGTGAAGCAATTCACCCGGAATAACAGATCGAAAGAAAAGACAAAAAACGGCTCTTCTTTCAGGAGCCGTTTTTTGTTTTAAAATTGGATATCCTTTTCTCTGCCAGTAGAGACGTTTCATGAAACGTCTCTACAAAAAATTGAAGATATTATGTAATCTTTCCGGAAATTTGTGTAACTTTGCAATTTTATTGAAATATACTAACAATGAGGAGATTTTTGCTTTTCTTGTCCGTTTTGCTTTGTTGGCCAGCCCTGTTCGCACAGACTGCGGAGGTGAAAACTGTCTTATATCTGCTCCCTTTTTTCGGTGAGGAGTATCCAGCGTATAATAGCGGGAATATAAGCACGGTCACGGATGTTGACAATGAGCCGATGTTCAGTCTGGTGAGTTTTTGGGAAGGCGCGCAATTGGCATTGGATGAGTACGAAAACAGCTTCCAACGGATCAATGTTGTGGTAAAGGATATTACCTATGATAACGGGAAACTGATGCGCATTCTGGAAGATGAACAGCTGATGAGCCAGGTGGATTTGATTATCGGTCCGTTCTTTGCCCCCCAGTTCGAAATCGCTGCCAATTATGCGAAAACACACCAAATCCCTATCGTCAACCCGTTTACGAGCAAGCAGGATATTCTGGAGAATAATGAATACGTGTATAAAGTGCAGTCGTCCAAAGAGTCTGTGGCGGAAATGGTGAAACAGTACTGGAAGCCGGAAACTAAGGCTTCTGATATTCTGATATGGACAGAACGTGGTGCGGATATTCCGTCGTTACGGGCCTGTGAACGTTATTTCACAAAATTGGACATTCCGTACGAGTTCGTCCTGGATGATGGGAAGAACAATATCAAAAAACGTTTGAATCCCGCTGTGCATCAGGTGGTTTTCCCTTTCTTTCAACAGCAAACCACAGTGATTGCCAATATGCGTAACCTTGGTGTTGAGGAGGATTTCCCCAATACGGTTTTCGTTATTCCGGAGGAATGGCTGGACATAGAAGCCTTGGAGGTGGAGTATCTGAATAAACTCAATGTGCATTTTTTCTCCGATTATTTTGTCAGTGAGGAAAATGACAACACTTTGGTTTTCATCAGTAATTTTGTGGAAAGATATAATACGCCTCCCGATTTGAAAAGATTCTCTTTCCAGGGATATGATATTACCAAGTATTTTGTGGAGCTGATGCTGCACGATTTTGATGCGTCCAAAGTGCGGTTCTCTCCCGTCGCCATGAAATTCAATTTTCAGAAAACCGAAAACGGAGGATATGAAAATCATGGCATGTTCTTATTACAGTTGAAAGATTATAAAGTGCAAGTAGCAGATTAAAAATTGTTGAAGATGAAAAAATATTTCGCCACTTTTTTCCTGTCATTGTGCTGCCTGTGGACTTTGTCGGCTCAGGATACAGTGAAAAATTATTGGTCCAACAAGAAGTTGATGTCCATCGGTCTTCAGAAAAATGGAAAGGAAGACGGATTATGGGTGTATTATCATAAAAATGGTGTCAAATGGATGGAAGGCCGTTTTGATAACGGTAAAAAAGTGGGTGTCTGGACAGAGTGGTTCGATGATGGCAAGAGAAGCCGTGAGTTCCAGGCTGAAAACGGACCGTTCAAAAGTTGGTACGCCTCAGGCCAGATTGAGTCAGAGGGCCAGATGAAGGACGGAATGAGATCCGGACAGTGGACTTTTTTGTATCCCAATGGCAAGCTTTTCAAAAAGGCGACGTATGTCAATGACAGCGTGCAGGGAAAGGTGACTGAATATTATGATAACGGAGAACGGAAATTCGAAGGCTATTATGAAAACGGCAAGTTGAATGGTTATACCCAATGGTGGACCGCTTCAGGTCAAGTGGATATGGAGGGTAATACGGTGAATGATTTGCAAGAGGGTGTCTGGAAATTCTATCATGCGGATGGCTCTTTGGGCAGTACGGGAAATTTTGTGAACGGTATGCAGGATGGTGAGTGGAAGTATTATTTTGAAGATGGAAAACTTTGGAAAATAGTTAATTACAAAGAAGATAAACGCCAAGGGCTCTCCAAGGCGTGGTATGAAAACGGACAGTTGCAGCGGCAGGGAAATTTTGTTGATGACAAGGAGGATGGTCTTTGGGAATCCTATTATTCCAATGGAAAGACTCAGGACAAAGGCGCCTTCCAGAAAGGCATGATGACAGGAATCTGGGAGGGCTTCTATGAGAATGGTACGCAGAAATACCACATTTTGTATCAGAATAATGAAAGAAATGGGGTTTATAAGTACTGGAACGAGAACGGAAAGATCAAATCAGATGGAAATTACAGTAAGAATTTGAAACATGGGGCATGGAAAGAATATGCCGATAATGGTCCGGTCTTGGAAAGCGGTACCTATAAAAATGATCAGCGTGAGGGAACCTGGGTGTTTTATAACGAACGCGGAATTATGGTGCGTCAACAGAATTTCAAGGATGATGCCCCCGAGGGAAAATTCACCGAGTTTTATCCGAATGGAAAAAAACATTTTACAGGTTGCTTCAAAAACCGTTTGAAACAGGGTACATGGATGAACTGGGATCCCAATGGGAGACTGGTGTACAAAGTGGTGTTTGACAAGGGCAAGAAGGTGAAGGTGATGTCGGATTTCCTGGACCCCGAATCCACTAAGCCGTTCTAGTCTATGAAACGTAAAGTCAGTCTGAAAGATCTTGTTGGCTTTCAGCATTATAAAATAAAGGAGATGATAGTCAAAACATTCCATTTCAATCCTTTTCAAGTCAACACTTATGTGTTGCACGATGACACTAAGGAGGCGATTATTATTGATCCGGGCAATTATTCTCAGCGGGAGCATGAACAATTGCAGGAATATATTGAGAAAGAAGGCCTTTCCATTCAATATGTCGTCAACACACACCCTCATGTTGACCATGTGGCGGGCAACAAATGGTGTGTGGAACACTATCATTGCCCGGTTTATATTCATGAAAAAGCCATGAAAATCTATCAGCAAACGCACATTTATTGTGCAGTGTTGGGGATGGAGATGGAGCACTGCCCGGAACCTGCAAAGTTGCTGCAAGAAGGTGATATACTGACCTTTGGAAATCAAAAGTTACAAGTGCTCTATACACCGGGACATGCCGACGGCAGCATTTGCCTGTACGATGAATCGCATAAAATGGTTTTTGTGGGCGATGTGTTGTTTGCCGGCAGTGTGGGACGTACAGACTTGCCTACAGGATCTACACCGGTACTGATGCAGAGTATTCGCGAGAAACTGATGACTCTCCCCGATGAGACCACTGTTTTTTGCGGACATGAAATTACCACGACAATAGGATACGAAAGAATACATAACCCATTTATTAACAACTAATTATGAAGAAACATATTCCAGAAGGATACGTGAGGCATGATATTTACAATGAGGCAAATATAAACAAGTTAGCCGAAAGTTTCAAGCAGATACTTACGGCAGTGGGTGAGGACCCTGAACGGGAAGGCTTGTTGAAGACTCCGGTAAGGGCCGCCAAATCCATGTTGTTTTTAACTCACGGCTATGAGCAAAATCCTCGGGAAATTTTGACAAGTGCCTTGTTCAAAGAGGATTACAAGCAGATAGTTGTCGTAAAGGACATTGAAATATATTCCATGTGCGAGCATCACCTTTTGCCGTTTTTCGGCAAGGCGCATGTGGGCTATATCCCCAACGGAACCATTGTGGGACTAAGCAAAATTCCACGTGTGGTGGAGGCCTTCGCACGACGTTTGCAGCTGCAAGAGCGACTGACCACACAAATCAAGGACTGCCTGCAGGATGTACTTAATCCACTGGGTGTTGCGGTGGTGATAGAGGCTCAGCACCTTTGCATGTCCATGAGAGGCATCCAAAAGCAGAATTCGGTGACCACTACCTCTGAATTTACTGGGGCGTTTTTGAAAAATTCCAATACCCGTCAGGAATTCATGCACCTGATCGGTGCCAATTTACACTGATTTTTTTCGAGGTCTTCCCCTTTTCTTGGGGACTGAATACGGAATCTTCTTCTCCGCTGCCATAGCATGACGTATGACAGCCTCTTCTTCATCGTTTTGTAAAGTGCACACAATGACCTTGTCCACCCAATCAGGGGGCAGGCAGATGGTAAGCGTGTCTGTTTTCGGAACTAATGTCAGTTTTTTCATCACAATCAATTTTAGTGTTGTTGTAGAAATTCTATTTTGAAATTGCGAAATACGTGCAAATTTGATAGAAATGATGACAAAAATTTTTGAAAAATCTCATTCCTGAAAAATTTTAGTTTTGTAGTTTAAATTGTTAATAATCAAATTGTTACTTATGCAAATATACTAAAAAATCATTTGCATCATCCGTTGGATGAAATTTTAGAGAAAAATAAATTATTTAGTTGATTATCAATACGATAAATTTAAAAGTGATAAAATTTTGCAAAATGTGTTGTAGGGCATGAGAAAAAGTTGTATTTTTGCAATCCCAAAAAACGGATGTTTCAGNNAGGATGGGGTCCTGGGTTCGAATCCCAGCTGGAACACAGAGAGCCAACCACAAGTTGGCTTTTTTTTTTTATGTCCTTTTCCCCTCTGCGAATACCTTTTTTTGTATCTTTGCAAATTAAAAGAAAAAGTTATGGACATAGATGTATTGATTACAGTGGCCATTGTGGTTTTGATCGTGGGGTGGGAGTATCTGAAGATTAAGCGAAAAATGGCCGCCGAGGCACAGAAGGCTGCGGCGAGGAAAGCGGCATATAACGAGGTCGAAGAGTATCCGGAAGAGGAGATCCCGGAGGTGGATTTTGCGTGGAAAAATGAAAAATTTGACGAAGATTCTTCGAAATCCGAGTCTTATTTTACTTATGAGTCTGTTTCAGGCCAGGAAGCGGGAGATACGAACACGGCTTCTTCACACTCTTCCAAGGTGGGTGGAATTCATTTACAAGAAGTTGAAAATGAAACAGAAACGAATAACCTGGATTTGCATAATCCAGAGGAATTGAAGAAAGCCATCATATATGGCGAAATATTAAAAAATACTTATAATTAGCAAGTTGCATTTTTTTTGTTTTTAACCATAGGGAGGTAAGGAAATTTTTTGTAACTTTACCGCCTAAAATATTTCGNNATATAAAATAATAGCTATGATGAAAAAACTACTCTTTACGCTTGGAGTGATCATCCTTTTTTCTAGCTTTGTTTATTCCCAAAATGGAACTATTAAGGGAGTAATCACGGATCAGACAGGAGAGCCGTTGGCGTACACTCACGTCTACCTTAAGGTGGATGACAAGGTCGTCAACTATAACATGTCTAACGAAAAAGGAGAGTATCAGTTGTTTGGTATCCAGCCAGGTACATACGACATTGAGGCAAATGCCGAAATGACGTGTAAGAAAACCATGAAAAAGACTGGTCTGGTGGTAAAAACCGGACAGGTTCAGTTCGTGGATTTCAAAATTAACTGCGCCACTGACTTGGATGTTGTGGAAGTCGTTTGGGAACCACCTGTGTTCGACGCCGATAACACTTCATCAACCACCCGTTTGAGCGGTGATGCAGTCCGTAAAACCCCTGGTCGTTCTATTACCGCAGCTTTGTCCAACTTGGAAGGTGTTTCCAGTGTCGATGGTTCAATGACCGCCGTCCGTGGTAACCGTTCCGATGGTCAGCAAATGATTGTGGACGGTGTGAGAATGAGAGGTAACGCCAGCGTGGCAATGAGTACTGTTGAGGAAGCCCAGTTGATCCAGGGTGGTATCCCCGCTGAATTGGGTGACGGTACCAGCTTCACCGTAATTACCACGAAACCGGCTTCTAAGGATTTCCACGGTTCCGCTGAGTTGCGCGGTTCTCTCGAAGGTTATAATAACTTCTTGGCCGCTGTCTCTTTGTCAGGTCCTATCTTGAAAGGTAAGAAAAGAGACGATCCCGCCCGTATCGGTTTCTTGATCAGCGGTGAAGTTGAGTATGTTAAGGATGGTTATCCCGCTGGTAAAGGTAGCTGGAAAAAACCCGGTACCTGGCGTGCTACTCCCGAAACAGTCCTCAGCATTTCCGAGGCTCCTATCCGTTACCCCCAAGGTTCAATCGGTGTAACGAAACTGGAATCTGAATATCTGGGATCCGACGCTTTCGTAAAACAGAGAGTGCGTGACCATGCCGGTTCTTGGAATTACCTGGCCCAGGGTAAGATTGAATTCTTGATGGGTAAAACCAACAACATCCGTCTTTCTTTCAATGGATCATACGAATACAGCAAGGGTAGAAGCTGGTCCACTACAAGAGCGCTGTTCAATGCCCAGAATAACCCTGAATCCATTTCCAATACTACCCGTGTGAGCGCCCGTTTGAATCATAGAGTTTATACCGATACCACCGGTACTGGTACTTTGAAAAACGTGATGTATGACATCAACGTCAACTTCACCCGCTATAACTCTGTGACTCAAGACGCTACTCATAAGGACAACTGGTTCAATTATGGTTATATCGGACGATTCAAATCTCATTTCGCTGAAAAATATTCTGATGCTGAAAGTTCTTACTTAGATCCTCAGACAGGTATTACATATTATGGTAATATATATAGAATGAATAACCGTCTGGATACCCTGCTCACTTTCGAGTCAGGAAATGTTAACCCTGGTTTGATATTCTATACCCAGAACTTCTATGATCAGTTCTCACCCGCATACATCGCTTCTACTTTCGGTCCCGATCAGCCATACGATGAAAACCTGTATTCAACATTTGGTGCTTTGCTGAATGGCCAGGGTCCGTCATCCCCCTATAGTTTATATTCTTCACCGAGTATTCCTTATACCGGTTATAGCAAATCACAGCAAGATGTGTTTGGTGTAAAAGCCAGCGTTTCTATGAACGTGGCTAACCACGAGTTGAAGTTCGGTTTCGAATTCGAAAAGATTATTTCACGTAGCTATTCAGTATCTCCTTTCGGAATCTGGACTTTGATGAGAAACAAGGCTAATCAGCACAATAACGAAATTGACATTACTCACCCTGTATATTTGGATGCTATTATGCCTTCTTGGTACACCGCTGAACAAAGACAGAACTTCATCAACGAACATAGCATTGATTTCAATGGCTATGATGGAGACATCTATGTTTGGTTCGACCGTGCTCTCGGTGATGTGGCCGATGGTAGCTTCGCTCAGAATATCCGTAACAAACTGGGTATGGATATGAGAGAGTGGGTGGATGTAGATAACATCACTCCCAGCCAGTATAACGAAATGGGTGGTCTCGCCCTCTTCTCCACCGAAGAGTTGGTGGTGGGTACCGGTCATGGCGGTATCGTTTCTTACATGGGTTACGATGGCCTGGGTAAGAAATACAGAGGTGGTGCTTCCATTAGAGACTTCTTCACCAAGAAAGATGGTAAGAGAACCTATGAGATTGGCGCATACGAACCGACTTATATGGCTTTCTATCTGCAAGATAAGTTCTCTATCAACAGCTTGCTCTTCAGCGTGGGTGTCCGTGTTGACTATTTCGATGCCAACCAGGATGTGCTGAAAGATCCTTACTTGTTCCGCGACGCTTATACCGTGAAAGAACTGAGAGCTTTGAACTTTGGCAAAGAGACTTTGTTGGAAGGTGCCGGTGATAATTGGTATGTGTATGTTAACCAGAGAAGTTATTATAACGGTAATCTGAATCCTGATAACTTTGATGTTGCTGTAATCGGTTATCGTGATGGTGACAATTGGTACAATGCTCAGGGTGACTTGGTTACCGATCCTGAGACGGACTTGTCATTGAATACCGCTGGTCCTATCTTGAAGAACAAATTGGATGAGGGTGACGTGACAAAGGTTGAGGCTGACGCATTCGGCAGCTACTCTCCCCACTGGTCAGTGATGCCCCGTATCTCTTTCTCCTTCCCTGTATCAGACAACTCTTTGTTCTATGCTCACTATAATATTGTGACCTCTCGTCCTACTAACTTGAGCATCAATCCTATCACTTATATGTTCATTGAAGATTATGCTACCAGCCTGATCAACAACCCGGCTTTGAAACCTCAGAGAAGTGTTGACTATGAAATCGGTTTCCGTCAGAAAATTGGTGAGAAGTCAGCTATCAGTATCGCTGCTTACTATTCTGAGAAACGTGACATGATCCAGTCATACCGTTTCACGGGTGCATATCCAAGCACATATTATTCCTATAGAAATATGGACTTCGGTACTGTTCAGGGCTTCACTTTGAGCTATGAATTGAGAAGAATCAAAAACATTTCTTTCCGTGCTAACTATACTTTGCAGTTCGCAAAAGGTACCGGTTCTTCTGCAAGTTCAAACGCTGCCATTATCGCTTCCGGTCAGCCGAACTTGAGAACCTTGGTGAACTTGTCATTTGACCAGCGTCACAGAGTAGGTGCTAACATCGACTACCGTTTCGACAGTGGTACAGATTACAACGGACCTATTACCAGAAAGCAAAAGAAAGGTACAAACACCGTTAAAGAAATCAGATGGCTCGAGAATGCTGGTATTACCCTTCTGTTCTCCGCTGCTTCAGGTATGCCTTACAGCCGTTCAAGTACTCCTAACTCAACTTTCGTGTCAGGTACAAACTCACGTTTGAAAGGTACTATCAACGGTTCACACAGACCTTGGATTTTCCAGTGCGACCTTCGTCTCGACAAGACTTTCATCTTGAATCTCTATGGCAAGGATGCTAAGGATAAAGAAGGCAACCCGAAAGGTGTAAAGCCTGGTTATCTGACTGTTTACTTGGATATTCAGAACTTGTTCAACTTCAAGAACATCCTTTATGTATATGACTACACTGGTAACCCGGACGATGATGGTTTCTTGTCAGCAGCCGCTTACAGATCTATCGTTGAGTCCCAGACCGACCGTAGCTCATTCGTCAACTATTATAATATGATTATGCAGGATCCTTACAATTATAGCCAGCCTACCCGTGTGAGCTTGGGTGTTCAATTCGGATTCTAATAGNNTTATAATATGATGATGCAGGATCCTTACAACTATAGCCAGCCTACCCGTGTGAGCTTGGGTGTTCAATTCGGATTCTAATAGTTATTCCAACAGTTTGATAATAATAAAAATAAATAATCATGAAGAATACAATTAAAAGTTTATTTTTAGTAGCCCTTGTGCTTCTGTCCGCAGTTGGAAGCGTCCGAGCCGAGAGATGGGTCGGGGATCCGAAGAAACAACGGACTTCACAGGCCAAAGCGGGTTCTGCTAAATGCTTGTCTGCTACTAACTCGAATGAGTTGACCATTAATAACGTTCGTGCCTATATCGAAACGAACGGTACGATGTGGAATAAGGAAATCGCTGAATACGAGGTTCCAAAAGGTTCTGGCAAAAGCTCCATGTTCGCCGCCGCTTTGTGGATTGGTGGTTTGGATGATAACAACCAGTTGAAATTGGCTGCCGTACGTTTCCGTCAGGTAGGTGATGACTACTGGACTGGTCCTCTGTCAGTCGATGGTTTGGCTCAGATTGCCCAGGAAGATTGTGCTGCTTGGGACAAAATGTTCAAAATGACCCGTGCTGAAGTGGATGAACACATCAACACTTACAACACTCACAACCACACTGTTCCGAATCCTTCACTGGCTATCAGAAACTGGCCTGCCCATGGTGACTATGATAACAAGTTACAGTCTTTCTATTTGGCTCCTTTCAAGGATGTGAACGGTAACTATGAGTATGATCCTGAAAATGGTGACTATCCTTACTATGATATCGATAATGACCTTTGTCCTTGGACCGAGGCCAACAAGTCAAGAGCTGCTCACGGCTTGCTGCCTATTCCTTACGAACAGGAGCGTGTGGCTGAATTCCCGACTTACGCTAATTCTATTGGTATCAACGGTATGGTTTATGCTGACCATGTGCTGAAAGGTGATGAAACCTTGTTCTGGATTTTCAATGATAAAGGTAATGCCCATACTGAAACAGGTGGTGCTTCCATCGGTTTGGAAATTCGTGCTCAGGCATTCGCTTTCCAGACTAATGATGACTTGAACAACATGACTTTCTATTCATACGAAATCATCAACCGTTCAACTACCAACTTGAACCAGACCTTCTTCTCACAGTGGGTTGACCCCGACTTGGGTTATTCACATGATGACTACGTAGGTTGCGATGTTGCCCGTGGTTTGGGTTACTGCTACAATGGTTCCGCTACCGACGGTGCCGGTTTGGCACAGCACTATGGCGCCAATCCTCCCGCAGTAGGTGTTGACTTCTTCCAGGGTCCTTATATCGATCCTGATTACATGGTGGATGATTCTACAGGTGAACAGATTGGTCGTGACAATCCTAAGTTCGATTTGAACTTGGCTGGTGTTGTGGGTACTGTGGCTAACAAACAGTATTGCGACCAGTTCTTGAAAAGTGCTTACTCAAATGACCAGTTCGCTATCAATGGTGTGAACTTTGGTGATAGTATCGCGAATAACGAACGTTTCGGTATGAGACGTTTCGTATTCCACAACAATGACAATAGTAGCCGTGGCGACCCAAGCAAGGCTACTGAGTATTATCAGATGTTGAAAGGTATCTGGAAAGATGGTCAGCGCATGACCTACGGTGCATTGGCTCACCCGGATTACGGTGGAGTTGTGGGTCCTGAATGCGACTTCATGTTCCCTGGTACTTCCGACCCGTGTAACTGGGGTATCGAAGATCCCGCACAGCGTGATGTATTTAACTATATGGACTATGGTGGAAACCGTGGTTGGGTTGAGGAAACCGTAGCTGGTAACCAGCCGAGCGACAGACGTTTCATGCAGTCCGCTGGTCCTTTCACCCTGCGTCGTGGTGCTGTGAACTATATTACCGTTGGTATTCCATGGGCACGTTCCTATTCAGGTGGTGCATGGCAGTCAGTTGAATTGCTGAAAATCGCTGATGACAAGTGCCAGGCTTTGTTCGAAAACTGCTTCAAAGTATTGGACGGTCCTGATGCTCCGGATGTAACTATCAAGGAATATGAGAATGAGCTGATTATTTATTTGACTAACGATAGAGACGATTCTAACAACAAGGATGAAAGTTATGCTGAAGTTGATCCTCAGATCAATGAGGGTTATACCACAGATTCAACTTATACCCAGGTGTATNNGGTGTATATCGATCCTGTTGACGGTCACGTTGATTCTGTAACCGCTACTACTTCTGTATATAAAACTTATCCTGAAGGAAGTAACAAATATTATTTCGAAGGTTATCAGATTTATCAGGTATCAGGCAAGGATGTAAGCGTTTCTGATATCGGTAATATGGATAAGGTTCGTCTGATTGCCCAGTGCGATATCGTAAACTACCGTGCAGATGGTACTGCTATCGGTCAGTTGATTAACTGGGAGTTCGACCAGTCCTTGAACACTAATGTGGCTGTGGAGAAAGTAAATGGTGCCAATTCAGGTATCCAGAGAACTTTCAGAGTTACGGAAGACAAGTTCTCTACAGGTACTAATAATACTTTGGTTAACCATAAGACTTATTACTTTATGGTTATCGCGTATGCTTATAATGAATATGCTCCGTTCTCAATTGACGAGCAGGTAACCGATGGTTTGAAAGGTCAGAAGACCCCATACTTGGCTGGTCGTAGAAACATTAAGGTATATTCAGCAGTTCCGCATAGCCCGAAAGCAACAGGTGTTGATGTGAACAAATTGTGTGCATATGGTACTCAGCCTCAGATTACTCGTCTTGAAGGTCAAGGTAATGGTGGCTTCGTATTGGAGCTGGATGATGCAAGCAGAGACAGAATTGTGAAGGGCGAGAATGGCGATTTCTCAGCTGGCAGTGTGACTTATAAGAGCAATTATGGTCCTATCGACGTAAGAGTGATTGACCCGTTGCAGGTTAAACCTTTGGATTATGAGGTTAGATTCGTTCAGAATAATGATGAGGAAGTAAACAGTGAGACAAAGTGGGTGTTGAGCGTTACGGGCGTGGAAGGTGTCAACTTCTCTTCACAAGACGATCTCTATGCTTATTTGAAGGATTCATTTAATATTACAAAACCTGTTGATACGTCAAACTTCAGTATTGATGTCGCTACTGAGCAGTTGTTTATGGAGTTAGGTTTATCAGTGGCTATCAACAACAAACCCTTCGAGATTCATGATGAAAGTCAGTTGCGCTGGTTGCAGCAGGCCAATAACGGTGTCCTGTCTTCAGGTGCTTTGATCATGGGTGGTCAGGTAACCTTCCTTCAGTCTTCCCTCACATTTGAGAATAACTCTTCACCATGGCTCTTTGGCCAACAGGATATTGAAGGTGAGTATCCGAGCAACTGGATTCGTTCGGGTAATCAGTCCCAGGGTAACTGGGAGCAGTGGTCTTCTCAGGATGGTGCTGAAGATGAATATATGAAGTGGAGAATTGAAGACGCATGTGAGATTTATCCGCCTAATGGTGACGAATCTCCATACAATACCCAGTGTATGAGAGCATTCAGAGATCCTATCTCACAATATGAATCTATTGTTTACGGAACATGGTCACCGTATGTGATCTCATCACCTTATTCTGGTGGTGTGAAGGCAGGTTTCCTTGTACCCGATACAGTATTCTATGCTTCTGGTACAGGTTGCCCGTCTCCTCGTTACTATGATTTCGCAGAGTTGTTGAAACAGAAAGAATATACCAATAATGACTTGTGGCCTCATTATGATGATGGTCGTTCAGCAACACAGCACGCTTCCGCTAATCATGCGAAATGGGCTATGGGTCACAACATGACCATGACCAATCTTTATTCAGTGGATGTTGTGTTCACTTCCGATAAGAGTCTCTGGACCCGTTGTCTCGTACTCGAGTCTGGTTCAACAGCTACAGGTTTTGTACCTACACAATATGGTGACAACGTTCGTCATGAACCTAAGAGAGCTCCGTCAGTAGATAAGGATGGTAATCCCGACAACTCTGGTACTACCGGTTTTGGCTGGTTCCCGGGATATGCTATCAATATTGAAACCGGTGAGCGTTTGAATGTGATGTTTGCTGAGAACTCACTGGATGAGCTTAACAATGGTAATGACATGATTTTCAACCCGACGAATGTATATGCTTCATTTATTGATCCTGATGATGGTGACACTGTGATTCTGACTGAAAGTGAGTACATGACAATGTGGAATAACTATTCAACTCTTGACCATGGTGGTGTGGATGATACACATGCTATTTGTGAAATGCCCGAACCTTCATTCGGCGGCAGACATTATCTGTACATCTGCGGTAGTGCAGGTTCAACAGCTCCTATCCAGTATGAAGACAGATTTGCAGAACGTAACTTCAATGACGATGATCAGCTTCGTCCGGGTGCTGGTAATATGAACGGACAGACTCACAATAGCTACAACCATGGTGGTCAGATCCGCGATTACCTGAACAATGATGCGCCGATTTTCGGACCGGATGGTCAAACATACAATAACTACGACTGCGGTTCATACGATGAAGGTGAATGGTTAGCTGCCAAATTCTCTTCCTTCGTTACTGATACTATGTTGGATCGTCCTTTGAGAAAAGCTCTGAAGATGCAGTTGTTCAACAATGTTATGTGGACCAGCATTCCTATGCCAATGCAGGAATACGAAGACCAGTGGTTACAGCCTGGTAACAACGCTACCGTCAAGATTCGTGTGTCACGTCCTTACATGAGATACAGATCACGTTGGTATAGCGATGCACAGAGAATGGAATATGAAACCACTCATGGCCCGATTGAAAATGGCGGATTCCCGTTGTATTCCTTCTCAACTGCTGATTTGGCTCCTGTTATCAATAATACTCAGGAATATCATAACGAGATGCTGGCGGATATCAACATTGTGCCGAATCCCTACTATGGATTCTCCAAGTACGAGTCCACAGCTCTTGAAACCTACGTTAAGATTGTGAACCTGCCCGCACCTTGCGACGTTTCTATCTATTCTGCTAATGGTGTCTTGATTCGTACCTTGAGTAAGAAGGCATCAGAAAATGCAACGACTTATATTGACTGGGATTTGAAGAACCATGCTGGTATTCCTGTCGCTGGTGGTGTATACATCATCCATGTGAAGGCTCCTGGTGTTGGTGAAAGAACCCTGAGATTCTTCTGCGCTATGCGTCCAACCGACTTAAATGCATTCTAAAACGTTATTTGAGAATATTAAAAAAGTATGACTATGAATAAAGTATATAAAACATTTATCATTTGCGCAGTTATAGGTCTCCTTTCCTATGCCGGACAGTCGTTCGCAGGTAACAGAGACCGTTCAGGACAGGCCGGCGCAGCCAGCTTGTTGATTGATCCCTGGGCAAGAACGAACGGTTGGGGTAACGCAGGTGTAGCTGAAATTCGTGGTATGGAATCCATATATTCCAATATTGCGGGTATGGCCTTTGTGAAAAAGACAGAGATTGGTTTTTCAAGAACCCAGTATCTGACTGGTTCCAATTGCGGTATCAACATTAACTCTATTGGTATAAGCCAGGCATTGTATAGAAAAGACAAAACTACGGGTCAGAGAAAGAATCTGGGCGTAATCGGTATTTCCGTCTTTATGATGAACTTTGGTGATATTCCTATTACTACAGTTGATCAGCCGGAAGGAAATATGGGTGTGTTCACTCCGAGATACCTGAATATCGGTATCCATTACGCTAAGTCATTCAACCAGTATATCCATGGTGGTGTGAGCTTGAAAGTTGTCAACGAAAGTATCTCCGACTTGAATGCTACTGGTGTGGCTATCGATGCAGGTGTACAGTACCTCGCCGGTCCATACGAAAACTTTAAAATTGGTGTGGCTTTGAAGAATATCGGTCTTCCTATCAAGTATAATGGCGACGGTATTATGCAGAGAGCTGTCATTACTGATTCTGAACATGAGATGACGCTCGAGACACGTAGCGCTGAATACGAGATGCCGGCTTTGCTGTCATTGGGTGTTTCTTACGACTTCCTTTTCTTTGGTGGTATTTATAAAGATATGGACAAGGAAGAGAGAAGAGATGAGGGTCTTACCCGTGACGATGCAGACCACCGTCTGACTTTGGCTGGTTCTTTCACCGCCAACTCTTATTCCCGCGATATTTTCTCTCTGGGTCTGGAATATGGTTTCAAACAGTATTTCATGGTACGCGTTGGTTATAGTTTGGAAAGTTTTGGTGTTGAAAGAAACAATTCTGAAAAACCGAACAAAATCACGGCTATTACCAGTGTGAATCCTGAATCCATCTATTCAGGTCTTTCTTTGGGATGCTCTGTGGGTATTCCATTGGTCAAGAAAGAAAAGGGTAACCAGAAACTCGTTCTTGACTATGCTTACAGATTCACCAACAAGTGGAAAGGTAATCATTATGTTAGCTTGAAACTCGCTTTATAATATTTCCTAACACATATTAACGTAAAAAAACAAAAGGGGCTTTTAGTTAAGCCTCTTTTATTTGTATAACGAACACAATAAATTTATTATGGATACGATTAAATACTATTCAAAAGAAAGTTTGGAACAACTGAAAGAAGAGCTCAAACAGTTGGAAAGTGTGGAAAGACCGAGAATATCTGCCGCCATAGCGGAGGCTCGCGATAAAGGTGACTTGTCGGAAAACGCTGAATATGACGCTGCAAAGGAGGCTCAGGGCATGTTGGAACTGAAGATTGCCAAGTTGAAAAACCTCGTTGCCAATGCCCGTATTCTGGATGAATCCAAGATCGATGTCTCCAAGATTCTGATTTATTCCAAAGTACAGGTGAAAAACCTTCAGAACAACATGGTGATGTCCTACACTTTGGTGCCTGAATCTGAATCAGATCTGAAATCCGGAAAGATTTCGGTTACCTCTCCTATCGCCAAGGCTCTGATCGGAAAACAAAAAGGTGAGACGGTAGAGGTCAAGGTGCCGGTGGGTATTATCAAACTTGAAATTATGGATGTAACAAGATAAGTATTATGGAAACTATATTCACAAAAATCATCAAGGGGGAAATTCCTTCTTACAAAGTTGCCGAAAACGACAAGTTTTATTCTTTTTTGGATATCAGTCCTTTGGCAAAGGGTCATACGTTGGTCGTTCCAAAAGTACAGAACGATTACATTTTTGACTTGGATGACCAGACCTTGGCCGAAATGATGGTATTTGCCAAAAAAGTGGCGCTTGCAGTGGAAAAAGCATGCCCATGCAAACGAATCGGTGTAGCGGTAATCGGTTTGGATGTGCCGCATACCCATATTCATTTGGTGCCTATCAACAATGTCGGAGACTTGGATTTCAAGAAGGAACGTGTGAAATTGACAGAAGAGGAATTCAAGAGCACCGCAGCCGCTATTGCCGCTGAATTTAATGCTTAATTCTTAGTTGGAAAAATAATCATTATGGCAACAATTGACGAATTAAAAACTATCGCTGCCCAGGTCCGCAGAGATATTATCAGAATGGTGCATGGCGCCAAATCAGGTCATCCCGGTGGCTCGCTGGGCTGCGCGGATTTTTTGACAGCTCTGCATTTTGAACTGATGGAGGTGACTCCCGAGTCTTTCACCCAAGATGGTGTGGGACAGGACATGTTTTTCCTGTCTAATGGACATATCACCCCTGTGCTATACAGTGTGATGGCACGTCGTGGCTATTTCCCAGTGTCAGAGTTGGCTACCTTCCGTAAGTTGGGAACACGCTTGCAAGGCCACCCGACCCCGGTGGAGAAAATCCCGGGAATCCGTATCGCCTCAGGTTCACTCGGACAAGGTTTGTCCGTGTCTATTGGAGCCGCATTGGCGAAAAAGAACAACGGCGACCAGCATGTGGTGTATACTTTGACCGGTGATGGTGAGTTGCAGGAAGGCCAGGTATGGGAGGCCGTGATGTTTGCCGGTGCCAAACAGGTGGATAATCTGATTGCAGTGGTGGACTTCAATGGCAAGCAAATTGATGGTCCAACCGACGAGGTTTGTTCGCTGAAAGAAATTACGGCCAAATTTGAGGCTTTTAACTGGCAGGTGATGCAGATGGACGGCAATAAGATGGAAGATGTGGTAGAAACGATGAAAAAGGCCAAAAACGCCTTGTTCCATGGCAAGCCGGTGGTGGTGGTGATGAAGACTGAAATGGGAATGGGTGTTGATTTCATGATGGGAACCCATAAATGGCATGGCACACCTCCCAATGACGAACAGGCTGCCGCTGCTTTGGCTCAATTGCCGGAAACTCTGGGAGATTTCTGAAAATTAAAAACTAAGAACTAAAAACTAAGAACCATGCGGGTCATGAAAATTCTTAGTTTTTAATTCTTAATTCTTAGTTTCATGAAAATCGTATATCGATATATTATCAAAAATTTCCTCGGACCTTTAGTCCTCACTTTTTTCGTGGCCATTTTTATCCTGCTGATGCAGTTTTTGTGGAAGTACGTGGATGATCTGGTCGGAAAGGGTTTGGAGATTCATGTCCTGCTGAAGTTCATGTTCTACGCCGCAGGCTCATTGATGAACATGGCGCTTCCACTGGCCATTTTGCTGGCATCGCTGATGACTTTCGGCAATATGGGCGAGCGTCTGGAAGTGGTGGCCTTGAAATCCGCGGGTATCCCTATCAGCAAAATGATGGCACCGCTCGCTATGGTCGCCGTTCTGCTGACTCTTTTCGCTTTCTGGTATGCAGACAAGGTGATTCCCGTGGCGAACCTGAAGCTCCGAACATTAATCTATACCGTTCAGGAGCAAAAACCGGCATTGAATATTGAAAGCGGTGTCTTTTACAACGGCTTTGATGATATTACGATTCGCATTGGGCATAAACAAGCCGATAATTCCACCATTGAGGATGTGTTGATTTATGACCACTCACGCCATCAGGGAAACGTCACCATGACTTATGCCAAGTCAGGTATCATGAGGATGACCGATGACGGCAAAAATCTTTTGTTTGTACTGTATGACGGCTCTTTTTGGGATGAAAGTGTGAATACGGAAAGTCGTGGTGCGTCAAGGCCACTGAACAGAGCCACGTTCAAAGAGAAATATAAGCGTTTTGACTTGTCCTCTTTCGAACTGCAGGAAAGTGACGAGGAGTTTTTCGCGGCTTCGCAACAAGCTATGCCTATGGCGATGCTGTCGGAGAAAATCGATACCATGAAAGTGCAGGTGGAGCGGGCCCAGATGGAAGTTCCCAAAGGTTTTCTCAATAATCTGTACTATTTCACCAATTATATCCAGTATAAAGAGGTGATGAAGCCGATACTTCCTCTGGATTCGCTGAAACCTCTGACAACTCAGCAGAAAATTGACGCCTATAAGTATGCGCGCCAGAATGCGGAGGCTGTGGTTAATTCGGCCAAGTTTGCCGAACAGGATGTCTATTACCGCGAGTTGTCAATGCGTTCTTATCAAGTGGAATATCATACCAAATTCACCTTCTCGCTGGCTTGTTTGCTGTTCTTCTTTATTGGTGCTCCGTTAGGGTCTATTATCCGGAAAGGCGGCATCGGTATCCCTTTGGTGATCACAGTGGCATTTTTCACCTTCTATTTCATGATTACCGCTTTTGGGAAAAATATGGCCACTACAGGCCAGATGTCGGCTTTCGGAGGAGTGTGGCTGTCTACACTGGTATTGATACCGATATGTATCTTCCTTACTTATAAGGCGACCGTGGATGCCAGTATGATGTCCAGAGAAACTTACGAGAAATTCTTCAAAAAAGTAAAATTAAAATTACAATCAATCATAAAGAAAAAGAAATAATGAGGGTATTGCAATTGTGTCACAAACCGCCTATGCCCCCTGTTGATGGTGGTTGCATAGCGATTAATAATATCACCCAGGGACTGCTGAACAGCGGCCATGAGGTGAAGTTGTTGTCGCTGGCAACACACAAACACCCCTGCAGGAAAGAGATATTGCCTGCCGATTATCTCGAGAAAACCCGCTTCGAGACGGTATTTGTGGATACGAATGTGAAGGGCTTCGATGCATTGGCCTCACTGTTGAAAGGCAAATCCTATCATGTGTATCGCTTTTACTCCAGAGAAATGGTGCAGAAACTGGCGCAGGTGTTGCAACAGGAGTCGTTTGACATTGTTCAGCTGGAGTCTATCTTCGTGGCACCCTACATCCCTGTGATACGGAAATATTCCAAGGCGAAAATCGTGTTGCGTCTGCATAATGTGGAACATATTATCTGGGAACGCATCGCAAGAAATCATTATTCATGGTTCAAGAAGTTCATGTTGAAGCAGATGAATCGTCAGCTGAAACGCTATGAATGTTCCCTGATGAACAAGGTGGACGGTTACATGGCTATTTCCGATGTGGACTACAAATTCTTCCATGAGCTGTCGCCGTCAACCCCGGGTACGGTGATTCCTTTCGCACTGGATATGGATAATTACGAGACGGAAGACGAATATATTCCGTCCGACCAGCCGGAACTGTTCCACTTGGGCAGCATGAACTGGTTGCCGAATGTGGAAGGTTTGGAATGGTTTTTGGAAGATGTTTTTCCTGCCATATTGGAAAAATTCCCTACGCTGACCTTTACCATGGCCGGCCG
>LXOW01346299.1_pt1 | contig 74411 bp, 44 predicted proteins | sample 1368591 | NCBI WGS metagenome assembly LXOW01 (sample SAMN04884650, study PRJNA319009) | bovine gut metagenome | isolation source: Cow rumen | host: Bos taurus | place: Italy: Legnaro (PD) | collected 2014-07-09
AGATGTGTATAAGAGACAGGGTCAGCAACTGCGTCAACAGGACTGTCATTGACAACTCCGGCCAGAATGCAAACATGAAGGTAGTCGGATCCGCTTTCGTCCGTACGATGAACGGAGGAAGTGTCATCGGCTGCACCAACGAAGCGGACATCAAACTCAGCGTGGATATTTCCACTTCAGACCGTCCGTTTACCGTAGGCGGAATCGTGGCTACGTCCACGCCCACGGCAAGTTGTCTCATCAAGGAGTGCACCAACAACGGAAAAGTCAACCTTACCCTGATCAAGCCGGGCGGTTCATCCCTTAGCGGTGTCAATCAGGGGTATGCCGGAATAATCGGAACCGTGCTCGCCGGTACTCCCGAGGTCTATATGACGATTGAGGATTGCGTGAACAACGGCGATGTGTCCGTCTCCTATTCTGCGGCCACAAGCGGTTCACACGCAACCATATCGGGCGTAGCCGGCATCGTGGGGGCCATAATCAAATATACCAGCGACGGAAAACTGCCCTGGTATTCTCCCTCCACCAGGCCTACCCCTTCCAGCGAAGACTGCTATTACGCCGTCATCCGCGGCTGCCGGAACTCCGGCAACATCAACAGCGACCTTGTTTCAACCTGTTCTTCGGACGACTGCTACAAGGCCTTCTCCGGAGGAATTGCAGGCGTGCTCAACGGAACCTCGACTGACCACATCGTAGTTGACGACTGCATCAGCACCGGCAAGGTCATTCCACACGAGATGCAGTACAGCCGTTCGGCTCTCTGCTCCGTTGCCGGAGGCCTCTGCGGCTTTGCCGCCTATGTGGATTTCGAATCCTGTACGGTAAACAGCCCGCAGGTCGGCTCCCAGAAGCGTCAGGACTATGCGGCTTCGGCCGGAGTAGGCTATGTGATAGCCACTTTCAAACTTTCCAACTGCCGTTTCTTCGCAAATGTATATCATGTCCGTGCAACTACTTATACCCCCGGCAATTATTCCCTCGGCTTCGGTCTCAGCACCCAGCAGAATACCGCCGGCGGTACTTATCCCGGTCTCATCAAGATTCAGGGGAGCGAGGTGACGAACTGCGCGTTCGGCGGCACCCTGAACTACAACTCTGAGCTGATTACATACAATACTACATCCAAGGCCAAGTTGGACGTGAACGAGACTGTTACCGCCTCTACCTTCGACAAGTACATCTGGTCTCCTTCCTTCGAGGTCGATTATGACAAGAAGGGTTATAAGGATATGGTGACCTTGTCCGGCAATACTTACTGGGACGGCAAATAATCAAAAGGAAGCGATATGAAAAAGATAATTTCCATAACCCTGGCAATCGCCGCGCTCCTGGCCGTATCGTGCAAGAAGGGCGACGACGGTTCCGACATTGACAAGAGCGGTTATACCGTCTTTACGGTTGACACCGAGCAAATAGACTTCGACGGAGCTTCGGCTTCCGACAGCTGGAACAACGGGGACAAGCTCGGCGTCTTCGGCTCCCAGTCAGGCTCCAATGTTCCTTACGTGCTGAAGCGTTCCGGTGCGGGCAGTCGCACGGCCTCATTCTACGGGCCTCTGGTGACTGGAATAAGAGTAAAGGCTTATTTCCCTTATTCCGAGTCCATCGAGACCGAAGACGGAAAGATTCCTTTCTGGCTCAATACCACCCAGCAGTTTTCCGCCGACGGAGCCCTGAACGCTTTCATGCGCCAGTGCAATTCGACCTTCGCCGTTTCGGACGAGTCTTCAGTCCTGCATTTCCTCTATCCGCTGGGCCTCCTTGCGGTGCAATTGAGGGTTGAGGACGTCATGTATGTTACCTCAATGACTCTCGAAAGCACTGAGGGCATCGCCGGCCGCCTCCTCGTGGACGACAGGCTTGTCGCGCAGCCTTCCGGCATTTCCTCAAAGTCAATATCAATCGACTTTTCAGGCGAGGCGGTAGCATCCCGGAACGGAGACGACATAACCACTTTCTACTTTGTTCTTCCTCCTGCGGTGTATCCTGACAAGAGCCTCAGGCTCAAGATTGTCACTACAGAAGAAGAACTGAGTGTAAATCTTAGGGAAACCGTAGTGACCCGCGTCAATGCCACTGATTTCAATATATCTACGGTTTATGTCTGGACATCCGACATTCCAGGCTTCGACATCGTTAACGGTTACCTGGAATAAAAATGAAAGTTATGAAAAGAATCGCATTGATATTGTCCCTTGCGGCGCTTGCTCTGTCCTGTAACAACGGGGGCGATGCATCCAAACCCGGACGCAAGGTCGGTGAGATATACGTTACGGCCCAGAGCGGTGCCAAGTCCGTGCTTGTGGAGCTTGCCGGTTTATGGAGGGTGATACCCCAGGAGAACTGGATGAGCGTTGACGTGAACGGACGGGAGGGCGAAGGCGCCTTTACCGTTTACTACTCTTCCAACGAGTCCGACTTTGTAAACACCAATTCCACGAGACGCGGTGCCATAGTCATACGCAGCCTCAAGAGCATGGTTTCGGATACCCTTTACATAATTCAGCAGGGGACCCCTGACGGAATTGAATATACCAGCGCTCCCCAGGACTCCTACATCGAGTTCGAGGATGTCACACTTACAAGAATCAAGGTCCTTTATGCAAACCTGAAGGGAGCTTCCGATCCCCAGGAGGTCTCGGACTGGATCCAGTCTTCGGACGCCAACGTTTTCTGTCTCAGCTGGGACGCCGACTTTGTTTCCCGGCTTGCTTCCATCCTTTTTGAAAAGTCAGCGGATGTTGGTTACAACGGTAATTTCATCATAGTCAACCGTTCCGACAAACCCGCCACATCCTGGAGCATACTGGAATACCCTGCAGCTTTCATGCGCGAGATCGACGGTGTCTGTTATCAGATATCGGAGTTCGACAGGGCCGCCACGGCGCTTTCCCAAATTTCATCCTTGCTGGACGGCGGTTATAATCAGCCGTATGCGAACAGCAAATGGGTGATCGGCGGCTCCTTCTATTACCTTAGCGTGATGGAGATGGGATATCCCGGAACTCCCGACTGGTATCCCGCGAATCCTTCGGATGAGGTATTCCTTGCCGATACCTATGCCCAGACAAACAATCTTACGGACTGTATCTGGATGAGCCACCGTCAGTTCAATCCCACCTGGTCGGAGGATGGAAAGAGCTGGAGGGCCGATTACATTTATGCCTCCAATAAGATGTGGAATGCCGCTGTCGATGCCAGACTGCTCGACGCTACGGTTTCCGGCGCCTCTCACAAGGCTGTTCAGCTGACCGTTAAATACTGATGGCTATGAAAATCAAACTGAACATAATCGCTGCACTTGCAGTTTCGCTTCTGTCCACGGCTGCCTTCGCCCAGAAGATAACGGTCCGCGGAGTAGTCAAGGATGAAACCGGCCAGCCTCTCATCGGCGCGGCTGTCCTCGACAAGAACAACTCGAAGAACGGCACCACCACCGACCTTGACGGTAAATATTCCATAAGCGTCGATAAGAACGGTGTGCTCGAGTTCAACTTCCTCAGTTATAAGAGTAAGATTGAGACGGTTAACGGACGTTCTACGATAGACGTTACCCTCGAACCCTCATCTACCGTGCTTGAGACAGCCGTAGCCATCGGGTATGGTACTTCCAAGAAGGGAGACCTTACCGGTTCGGTTTCCGTCGTCACCATGGATGAAATTCAGGAAACTCCTGTGAATTCCGTAGCTGAAGCCCTCCAGGGCCGTATCGCCGGTGCCGACATCGTTTCAGGAAGCGGCGAGCCCGGCCAGTCCGCAAGCATCCAGATCCGCGGTGCACGTTCCATCAGCGCCGGTAACGAACCTCTCATAGTGGTTGACGGCGTGCTGGATGCGGTGAGCAGCCTTGATGACATAAACCCTTCGGACATCGTAAGTATCTCGGTACTGAAGGACGTCAGCTCCACTGCCATCTACGGTAGCCGCGGCGCCAACGGTGTCATTCTGGTGACGACTGACCGAAAGACCCCCAAGGACTCCAAGTTCAAGGTCACGATCAACAGCAGCACCGGTTTCTCTCAGATTGCCGGATCGCTCGACATCATGAACGCCCAGGAATACGCAACCTGGCAGAACATGGTTGCAGTGCAGCGCAGCAGTACTCTCAGCAGTACTCCCCAGACCGCTACCTCATCCTATCCTTTCCCTGATCCGACCTTGCTGGGCGAGGGAACCGATTGGGTCAAGGTGCTCGGCCAGACGGGTATCTTCAACAGCCAGGCAATCAACCTGAACGGAAGCAGCGGTGCCACCAATTACTATATAGGTGCCGGATTCAACTACAACAGGGGTGTCGTGATCGGACAGGAGTATAAGCGTTATTCCATCCGCAGTTCCGTTGACACCCGGCTTGGAAAGGTGGTCCGCGTCGGTCTCAGGTGTAACCTGGTGTTCTTCGACGTTGACCGTACGAGCGCCCAGGTCACAGGAACAAGTACGGCGGCAGCCATCTTCATCAGCCCGCTGCTTGATGAGACCAGCACCTGGAACAAGTACTCCTACGACGATTCCCAGGGTGTGCTTTTCAACAACCCCTACATTTCCGCAAAGAATGTTCAGAACAAGGCGGACAAGTGGAACCTCAATATAGTTCCCTGGATTGAGCTCACCCTTATGAAGGACCTTATTCTCAAGTCCAGTTTCTCCTTTACCAGGGAGAACGACCTGTCCTACACCTATTCTCCTTCTTACATGCCGGTGGCAGCCGCCCGCAAGCAGGGCGGACGCGCAACCCGCAGCGTTTACGACGAACAGAAGTTCCTTTCCGAAACGACCCTTACCTGGAAGAAGACCTTCAAGCGCAGCCACAACCTGGAACTGCTTGCCGGTTTTACCGCCAGCCAGACCATCAGGGACAACCAGTATATATCCGGTACCGGCTACGTCAATGACGACGTCATGTTCTACAACATGACCGGAATCATGAACACCGCCAACCTCTATACAACTTCTTACCGTTACAAGAAGAACACGATGTCCGTGCTCGGAAGGGCCAACTACAATTACAAACGCCGTTATTACCTTACCCTTACGGCCCGTGCCGACGGCGCTTCCAATTTCTCCGACAACAATAAATGGGGCTTCTTCCCCGCCGCGGCTTTCCGCTGGTCCATCATGAACGAGAAGTGGATGAAGAGGGCACACTGGGTAAACGACCTTTCCCTGCGCGTCAGTGCCGGGCGCAGCGGCAACGACGCCATCAGCAGCTACCTGTCTATGGCCGTGATCGGCAACAACCAGGGTTCCTGGCTCTTCGGTGACCGTTTCCTGCTTGCGACCATGCCTGACCGCCTTGCGAACAGCAACCTTACCTGGGAAACCACCGATGCCGTGAACGTAGGTCTCAACTTCTCGGGCTGGAAGTCCCGCGTGACGGTCGAGATCGATGCTTATTATTCCACTACCAGCAACCTGCTGCTCAGCGTGCGCAATTCCCAGGTGACGGGTTATAACACCTACTTCGCCAATATGGGACAGACCCGCAACATGGGTATTGAGTTCACCCTCAATACCAAGAACATCAAGACCAGGAAGTTCGAGTGGAGCACGGCTTTGACTATTTCCCACAACGACCAGATGGTGCTTGATTCCGGTGCAGGCGACGAGGTGGTTCCCACTTACATGAATCCCCGCAACAGCACCCAGTACCTCTACGGTTACAAGAAGGGTTATCCTGTAAACGCACTCTGGGGTTATCAGAGATGCGGCATCTGGCATAGCCAGGAGGAAATAGACCGCAACGCCTATACGCATACTTATGTATCCACGATTGCGGACGGTTCCAACGGAACCAATGTCGGACGCACCCGCTTCCTGGATGTCAACGGAGACGGAATGCTTGACCAGAACGACGTGGTCTATCTGGGTAATTCGGATCCTCTTCTTTACGGCGGTCTGCAGAACGACTTCAAGTTCGGCAGGCTCAAACTCAGCGTTTATCTGGCATACTCTCTCGGAGGCAAGATCTACAACCTTTCAGAACTCTGGCTCGGTTCTTCCTCGAGGAGCTGGAACAAGTACCGTTATATGCTGGACGCCTGGAACGCCGACCGGAACCCGAATTCGGACATCGCCGCTCCCAACTGGGACGACACCAATGCCTCCGATTTCCAGGTGCACGATGCTTCTTACCTGCGTCTTAAGACCGTTACCCTCAGCTATAATATTCCGATCAGCCGCTGGTCCAAGTTCTTCAAGGGTTTGAACGTGGGCGTGACGGGTGAGAACCTGTGGCTGCTGAAGAAATATAACGGATTCGACCCGGACGTTTCGACCGACGCAACCGTACGCCGTCTCGACAACGGTTCCTTCCCGCGTCCGAGAACCTTCACTCTCAACATTCAGCTTAACTTCTAGGAGGATACGCCATGAAAAGATATATTTTGATTCTTGCCGCAGCGCTTTCACTCTCCGCCTGTTCGCTTAAGGAGGAACTTATAAGCAACAGCCGCAATGAAGATTTTTACAACAATGCAGCCCAGTGTCAGACCGGTCTGAATGCCTGCTACAACCTGATACGCTCCCAGTTGGGCGGCCAGAACTTCTGGTTTGTCACCGACTGCCAGACCGACTGCATGATTATGAACGCCTCCACGTTCTACAACGCTACGCTCAATTTCTCGCCGTCGCGTCCGGCCATCGCCAGCACCATCTGGCAGTATAGCTACATGGGTGTGATGCGCAGCAATTCAATGATTGCCGCAATCGAGCGTTGCCGCGTCAAAGGAGGATGTACCGATGCAGAGGCCCTCGACATGACTGCCGAGGCCGTCACCTTGCGTGCCTTCTTCTATTACATGCTTACCTGCACCTTCGGCGACGTTCCGTTCTATACCGATGTCGTTACTGAGGACAACCGCGAGCGTATCGCACACCTTCCCAGGATGAGCGCCAACGATACCCGTGATTACCTTATAGAAGAGCTTATGCACTATGCCCTTCCAAAGGATATGGGAGGAATCGGTGCCATGAAGATGAAGCGAAGCTATGACGCCCCCATCACCAACCGCATGAACGCTCCCATCGCGCTTATGCTTGCAGCCAAAATGTCGCTCTGGAATGAGAGGTGGGAGGACGCTATTACCGCTATTTCAGCCCTTGAACGCATTTACGGTGATTATTCGTCCAACCCCGAAGCCTTCGGGATGGATTATCCACTTACCGACATTCCTTTCAGCAAGAAGTTCACCAGGGAGTCCATACTCGAGATTGCCAATACCTTCGATGAGTACGGAATCCAGCAGACCGGTTATATCGCCGTCGTTTCTACGCCCTCCAAGAGCAGCGTGATAGTCGAGGATGAAGAAGAGGAGACCGAATACGAGATTTCCGACATCTACAATGGGATTGCAATCCCCGAGCTTGGAGCGTCTGCACGTATCAGTACTTCCGCGCGGCCTACGACATGGTTCTTCCAGACCGTACTTTCCTATGACAGTCCCGACCTTCGCAGCGGTGAATATTCCCAGGATGCCACTGAAGCCCGCGGCGGTTCAGGCAACCTTGCCTGGCGCTGGATAGGCTTCGATCCCAAGGACAATGTCCGTGCCGAGGAAAACCGCATTCCCCGCTGGTTCTCCGCCCTCGGAAGCAACAAGCTCAACCGCCCCTGGCTCGGAAACAAGTTCTGGTGCCCCGGAATGTACTACACACTGGATTCCAACAATCCCAAGTTCTTCCGTTTCGCCGATGCCGTCCTGATGAAGTCCGAGGCTTACCTTATGCTCGGGGATATGGATATGGCGGCCGCTTACCTGAACATTACCCGCACCCGTGCCGGTCTTGAGAAGATTTATGGCGGGGGAGTGGGCGGAAACGCAGAGGCCTTCATGGAGGAAATCCGCCTTGAACGTGCCCGTGAGCTCTTCGGCGAGTACCAGCGCAAGTTCGACCTGGTCCGTTGGGGAATCTGGTATGAGCGCACTTCTCTCTACAACGACGGTATGTACCTGCCTGATTTCATCAGGCCGTTCCACCGTTATCTTCCCATACCCGCAGAGCAGATTACCTACTCAGGCGGAGCCCTTGACAATAACGAATATGCTGAATAGAAAATTATGAAAAAGTATATATTTGTTCTGTTGGCTTCATTGCTCGTTCTTACGGGCTGTGAGCAAAAGTGGGTCTCCGATCTGGACCTTGGCGTGTACAATACCCGCATCAACCTCTCAACGGTTCATGAGACAGACTTCGTGCTGACCGTTTTCTCAAATCAGGGCTGGAATGCTTCAGTTACCCAGGGGAGTGAATGGCTCAGCCTGCAGGAGACTTCAGGTAATTCCCTCGGTTATATCCACGCCAGCGCTGACGCAAATATGGAAGATGCTGCCAGGGTAGGCAAAATCTTCCTGAAAGCGAATTCCGGCGCGTCCTTGGTGGTCAACATTGTTCAGACCGGCAATGAAGAGGCTGCCGCAGATGTCCCTGACGAACTCCTTTAATCCTTCATCGCCATGAAAAGATACATATATTATATTATTGCGGCAGGACTCGCCCTGGCAGCCTGCACACCCCAGGACGGAATGCTTTCTCCGGAGGAACTCGGAGTGACCGACGACCAGATTTCAGTGGAATGCGTTCCCGGGACTGCCTCGGTTTCCGTACTTTCCGACGGTAATTACACCGCAGCTCTAGACGACCAGTCCTGGATTTCCTTCAGCGGTACTACCCAGCGCAGCATCAGCGGAAGCGGGGACGGTTCCATCGAACTCAGCTACGAGCTCAACCGCGGAATCATCCGGCAATCAGTCCTTACGCTGACCCGCGGCCGCAAGACCGTTCGCGTTACCATAACCCAGAAGGGAATCCTCAGCTCAGACATTTCTTTCCCCAACCGTTCCGTTACCATTGACGGTGCGGGTGGAAACGGTTCCGTCAAGATACTGTCCGTTTACAAGGACGAAGACCTTGACATCGGTGTCATCTATGTCGGGGGCTCCGGATGGATTTCCGATGTGCGCAAGGAGAACAACTTCATCAATTTCACCACTCTGGAAAATTCATCGGATGAAACCAGAAACGCATTCATTTCCGTTGTGTCACGCAAGAATCCTGAAATCGGAGACGTTATGCAGCTTGTGCAACTGGGTAGTGGAATTGAGACACGCATGGTTTCCTTCGAGGAGGTCAAATCACTGCTTTCTTCTGCAGGCAGCATTACCATCGATGAAAACATTGTGGTCGAGGCAGTTGTAACCGGTGACAACAACGAGGGTAACGGCGGTGAGAACAGCAACATCTCCGCCAACCTTCAGGACCTCACCCTTTCAGGCCGTACGGCTTATATCCAGAATTCAGACGCCAGTTCTGGATTCAAGGTAGTATTCAACACGGTATTAGATAATATCACCGTCCGTTACAACAGAATCAGTCTCCTGCTCAACGGTGTTACCCTCGAAAGGAAGGGAGGCCGCGGAATCGAGCCTGTGCATTATGTGATAAGCAATGTATCGGCCGCCAATATCCTGCAGCTTGCCGAAGGCAGCATCTACGACGTTCCCGCCAAGGTGAGGAGCATAGGCGAACTTACAGACGATGACGTCTATACTTTCGTTACCCTTCGTGACTGCGAGATTCCAATTCGCAAAGGTCCGTTCGTTCCCATCGACATACGTCACAACCACGTTATCCATTCCTATCCCATGGTGATAAGGGACATCAATGGCGACAACGCCCATCTGATCACCAACCTCAGCGCAGCGTGGCAGAGGGATGGGAAGGGGCTTCCCCAGGGTTCCGGCAGCATTTCCGGCGTCATCGTGCACGAGACCTGCGACAACTTCGAGTGGGATACCGATGAGATGGCCCGCCGTATGGGCGAGGGCATCATGACGGATTACGTTACCGGAATCGGACATATTGGCATGTTCCAGATCAGGCCTTTCAGGCGCAGCGAAATCGCCCTCAATGAAAAGTTCGAGGACGGGTTCTCCGAAATGATTATGGAAATCCGCTATTATGCTCCTTCCGGGACTCCGTTGGTACAGAATGTCGCTTCCAATAAAATTTACTCGACCTATCCGGCTGTTCCCGATCCGGTCAACAATACTACGGATATCAAGGGTTATCTCCAGCTTACGGACAAGAACAACAAAGCTGCCGGTACTGCGGTTTACCGCGACTGGACTCACCTGGGACCTATGGAGAACGGTGTCATTACCGATCCTTCCCTCGGCAACGGAGTCTTTGACTTCTATGGGGTGGCGTCTGAATGGGAGCCTTATTCCACAGTGCGTAACAACGCCCTCATTATGAAGAGCAGCGCTTTCTACAAGTCGAGCAATTGGAGTACGGAGCAGTCCTGGAAGGCGGTATTCAGCACCAAGGGGCTTACAGAAGCCAATTTCCCTCTTTCCGTCCAGTTCGGCGCCTGCTCCGGACTCGGTCAGAGCGTAGGTGCCCCCAGGTACTGGATACTTGAGTATTCGGTCGATGACTCAGACTGGTATCCCGTTGAGGAATACACCGTTCCTGACTTCCCGATCCTCTCGGCCCGCAGGGCATGGCAGTGTCCCGCATACAAGTTCATAAGCATCACCCTCCCCGAGGATGCCGGGCTTCTGGACTGTGAGGAAGTATATGTACGCCTGCGCCCGGTCAATACACTTGCCGGTACCATAGATGCCTATGACGGAAGCGAAATCGTCAAGGACCGTGCTACGCAGCTGAATTATTTTGCAATCCGCTACAACAAGTAGTATATGAAGAAAACCATATTGCTGGTTACCGTACTGGTATGCGCGAGCGCCCTGTGCAGTGCACAGAGCGTCCGCGTGCATACCCAGGATGAGATGAACCTTACCCCCCACGAACTCAATTCACACGCCGGAGACGAATCCCACAGTTCGCTCGAACTGGTCTGGCGTTACCGCAGGATAATTTCGCCTTCGGAAATCATGCCTTCCGGTCTTCCGGAGGAACAGCGCTTTCCCTGGTATCCGCGTGTGAAAGCCCTGCCTTCCGGAGAGTACATCATGTTCTATATGGGAGGACAGGTATCGTCCCGTCTTTTCTCTTCCTTCTCCGACGACCTGCTGACCTGGCGCGGGCGACGTACCATCATCAATCCCAAGGCCGTCACGATCGAGGGGAAGAAGGATTACGAACGGTACTGCAATATGGAGGCTGTCGTCCTCCGCAACAAGACCCTGCTGGGAGTGTTCGCCTTCAGGGCCACCGAGGGATACCGCAAGGGAGTAGGCTGCGGCCTGATGGCCATGCGCAGTCACGACAACGGCCAGACCTGGACGAGGCCGAACGTCATCTATGAGGGTCCCTGTTGGGAGCCTTACGCCCTGGAACTGCCGGACGGACGCGTGCAGGTATATTTTACCGATGCCAGGCCGCGTACCCGCAATTCAGGCACCTCCCTCATAGAATCCTGGGACGGCGGTGTTAATTTCGGACCCAAGAAGAGGGTATGCCGTGTTTACAAATACTACGACAAGGGAGAAAGGATTTATACTGACCAGATGCCGGTTTTCCGCGTCCTGAATGACGGCAAAACCATTTTCGGTATAGTGGAAGACAGGCTTGAGCTTGATGGTCCCGATACCCAGAGCACTTACTGGATTTCCAATATCTATAATGACGGCTTCGAATGGAAGGACCTCGGTGAGAATTCAGAAGGTCCCGCCAGAAGGGTCACACAGTCCCTGCGTTCCAATTCCGGCTATGTCGTGACGCTCCCTTCAGGTGAGGTTGTCATTTCTACCGGTATAGGCGGCCTCCATTCCGTAAAGATAGGCGACAATACCGCTACCAAATGGAATTCCCGCAATTTCGAGACCGACTGGTATCAGCCTTTCGTCGGCACGGGCGTGTGGGGAAATATAGAAGCCTCCAACGACAAGCATCATATCATCTCTACGATGGATATGAGCAGCGGCGGCATACGCTTTGCCGTTTCTTACCTTAACCACCGTATTTCCGCCCCTGTTCAGCAGACTTCCGTTGACGGCAAGGTGGATGAGTGGCTGGGCGACGAGGCCCTGTTCCTCGGCTCCGAATCTCCTGTAGAGACCATCTTCCGCTGCTCGCACGATTCCGAAAACCTTTATATCGCGGTCGAATGCATAGATGCGGAAGCTACCGATTCGCCGCTTGTCAGCATTTCGCTTTGCAACTCGGGCGCAAAGCTCAAGAAAGGCGCTTTCGTAAACCTCAGCATAGGGGAGAATGGCCTTATCAACGCATCTGTACCGTCCGTGAAGGCCTGCGCACTCCGCGGAAAGACCGTCAAGGGCCTGAAAGGTTATGTATGCGAAGTCAGCGTACCTCTTTCCGACTTCGGTGCGAAGGCAGGCGAGCGCATCCTGTTCAACGCAACGGTATCCGGAAAGACTGCTGAAGGCAAGTTCAGCGACGGCTTCTGGCGTGCGGGAAAGAACCCGGACAGCTGGCAGCTGGTATCGCTTTCAGACAGCGGGCTCAAGCGGCCTTTCATGTCTTCGCACAGCGGAGAGGAGCAGTACAGCTCGCTTCAGCGTATGCCCTCCTACAGCGTGAAGCTCGATACTACTTTCTGCCTTGTCGGCCTTCCCCACACTGCCTACGAGCAGAAATTCGCCTGCTATCCCCGCATCAAGCAGCTCAAGGACGGCTCCTATGTCATGTTCTGGATGGGCGGCCGCTTCGGCTCGCGTATCTGGTGTTCACGCAGCGCGGATGGAAAGGTCTGGAGTGAGCCGGATATGCTGTTCAAGCCCTACTCCGTCACTATGTCCGACGGCAAGACCGACACCAGGCGCTTTGTGAATCCGGACGCCCTGGTGCTTCCGGACGGTGATATCATCCTGGTTGTATCTTTCCGGGCCCACAGCCATTATCATGTAGGTGAGGGCAGCGGATTGATGATCAGGCGCAGCAGCGACGGCGGCGTTACCTGGAGCGAGCCTAAGATTATTACCGACGTCTCCAACTGGGAACCTTATATGCTCCTGCTTCCTGACGGGCGCATACAGTGCTATATTACCCACGGCGTTCCGCAGTGGTGGAATTCCGGCACTTCAGTCCTGACTTCCGAAGACGGCGGATATACCTGGAGCAAACCCATACGCTGCTCCCGTCAGTTCAAATACGTTTACAAGGGACATAACATCTATACCGACCAGATGCCTTCCTTCAGGGTACTGAACGACGGGAAAACCATCTTCGGCATACTTGAGTCCCGCAATGAGACCAAGATTCCCCTTGATTACAAGGATAAAGACTACTACGCTTCCTACTGCAAGGTATCCATGGTTTACAATGACGGTCTTGACTGGAAGGACATCGGGGATGATTCCGAAGGTCCTGCACGCCGTTATACCAATGTTGACAAGGGAGCGGCGGGTTACGTCGTAACCTTCCCCAGCGGAGAGGTGGTGATCGGAAGGACCATCAAGTCCGAGTATTCGGTCAAAATCCTCAACTCTTACGGCGAGCTGCCTTACGGGACCAACTGGGCGCAGGACTGGATGAAGGCCCTGCCCGAACCCGGTTACTGGGGTACGCTTGAAGCAGACGGTCCCCAGTCGATGTACGTTGCCATGCACAGCGACAAGACCAAGGGGCTGCAGCTCGAACGTTACTGGCTCAACCACCGCCTCAGCGCCTGCGAAGGAAGTTTCAGCGATGATTCCTTCTATCTGGGAACGGCGGACGGTGCGGACTGCCATATCCGAGTCTCCCGTACCGCCTCCGAACTGGTGCTGAAATGCGAATCTTCCGGTCCCGCCAATTCTCTCGACCTGCGCCTGTGCGGACTCGGGTCATCCAAGGTGATCCGCAAGTCGATTGACCCTTCCGGAGAAGTGCGCGTGCCCCTGTCGGAGCTTGAAGCAACTTCAAAGGGTGACTATGTATGCCTGTTTGCGATGTTGAGCTCCGACCGCGAGAGCGTGGCGTTTACCGGTACAAAAGTAAGTGATCCGTATAAATGGCAGCGAATACGCATAGACTGATATTTTTCGCACTGGCACTGCTGGGTTTAGCCGCCTGCAGCGAGAAGGCTCCTGTTCCCGGACCGGAACCGGGGACCGATGTGCTCCTTCATACCGTGTGGGATATGAACAAGGCTGACAGGCAGCTGAATTCCCACGCGGGTGATGAGCTTACCAGTACGCTTCAGCCTATGTACAGGGAATTCATGGTAATTCCCAACACCTTCCTTCTAAAGGATCTTCCGTCAAGCGCAACCGATCAGAACTTTGCCTGCTATCCCCGTATCAAGCGCATGTCCGACGGCAATTTCATCATGTTCTACCACGGAGGACAGTACGGCACAAGGGTCTGGTGTACCATAAGCCCGGATCTCAGGAAATGGAGTACCCCGCAGTTGCTTTACACGGCTGAGACTGTTACAATCGAAAAGCCCGGGGACGATACCCGCCGCTTCGTGAATCCCGACGCAGTCGTGCTCCCGGACGGGGAACTGCTGCTTGTGGTCTCCTACAGGGCCGCCGGCCATTATGGCAAGGGGCTCGGCTGCGGACTTTCCTTCCTTCGCAGCAAGGACAACGGACTCAGTTGGGGCAGGCGGCTTGACCTGCCTGTCGGTCCCAACTGGGAACCTTATATGCTGCTGCTTCCCGACGGAAAAATTCATTGCTATTTCACCGATGCGATTCCCCAGACCCGCAATTCCGGTACGGGACTCGTCATTTCCGCCGACGGAGGTAAGACATGGTCTTCCAAGATCCGCGTCTGCCAGCAGTACAAGTACGATTACCGGACGCCAGGAACGGAGAAGGCGCAATACAACGGACAGAAGATTTACACAGACCAGATGCCCTGTTTCCGCATCCTTAACGACGGAAAGACACTGGTTGGCTGGCTTGAGGCCAGGCTTGAAAAACCCACACCCGAGGATTGTGCCGATTCTGACAGCTACAACAGTTATTGCATGATGTCGCTGGTGCGCAACCATTCCCTCGAATGGAGTGACCTGACCTCCTATGATGTGGAATTGACCGGTCCCGAAGACAGGGAGAGCAATGTCATAAAGGGAGCTGCCGGATACGTCGCAACCTTCCCCAGCGGCGAGGTGGTGCTTTCCTACGGGAAAAGCAGCATTTTCCGGCTCAAGATCGGCAATTCCACCGCTACTGCCTGGCGCGGAAAGACCTGGGACGACGGTATCTATATGCCGTTCGAGGGCAAGGGCTACTGGGGCTCTACCGAGGTATTCGACAACAATTACATGACGGTTGCCATGCACTCTTCTACCGAAGGCATGGCCGGTATGCAGACCGGAGTGATGTATCTGAACCAGCGGCAGGATGCCTTTGAAGAAAACATCATGGTTGACGGCGATGCTTCCGAGTGGATTACCGACCGCGCGTTCTACCTTTGTACCCCCGACGGCAAGGATGCGATTATACGTACTGCCCGCGACGCCTCAAACCTCTATTTCGCGGTCGAGGCCCGGGATTTCGATGATAAGGATCTGGTGGATATTATGCTCAAGTCGGAAGCATCGTCTTCTTCAGTTATCCTTAAACTCAGCACGAAAGGGCTTGTACAGAATTCTGCCAGCGGTGTTGAGGCAATTGTTTCATCCGCGGTTTCAAAAGACGGAGAAAGCGGCTGGGTGTGCGAGGTTTCCGTACCGCTCAAGGCCCTTTCCGCTGCTGTAGGCAGCACATTGCGCTGTTATGCTGATATATATGCAGCCGGCAAACGCTATCCCTTCACATTCGCAGAGCTAAGTAATTTCGATACTTGGCAGAAAATCAGTTTGAAATGAGATCAAGATATATAATATTTGTGTCAGCACTTATGCTGGCCGCGGCCTGCAGTGTGGAGCCGCAGCCCGAAGGACCTGTATTTTCTCTTTCCATCGCGGAGAGTGACGGGAAGGTCGCCTTCGGGGAGAAAGAAGACGGTGTCTATCCTCTTCTCTGGCAGGAAGGTGACCGCATCAGCGTTAACGGAGTCCAGTCTTCCGGCCTTTCCGCCGCGCAGGCTGGAAAGCGTTCGGCAGAATTCACCCTTTCCTCCAGCGTGTCTTCTCCGTACTATATATTTTCACCGGCCGATGCTTTCGTCACGCCCAAGAGGGCACGGATCACCATAGGCGGACAGACCCATAACCCCGGCAAATGTCCCGAAGGCACGACAGTGCTGATGAGGCGTACAGGTTCGGCCAGCGGCGTGGAAATGACGGATATGTGCGGTTACATCCGCTTCAATATCCCAAGGGGCGATGACAATTCAGAGTTCACCAAAATGGTGTTCAAGGGAAATGACGGTGAAGTCCTTTCCGGCGTTTTCAATATCGCATACACCTCTTCCGGCGTTCCTTCCATAGAAAGCGTATATACTGCCGGTGCGTCGGAAATTACCCTTACCGGATTGCAGGAGACAGCTGAATACATCATTACAGTTCCTGCCATTACTTTTGGTAAAGGCTTCACCTTTACGGTTTATGACGTTAACGGCCGCTTCATGCGCCTTAAGACCGGCAGCAGCGTTACCATAGGGCAGGGGGTGCTTATCAACGCTCCTTCAGCGGTTTATGCTCCCAACGGCCGCTTCCTCGGGGCAGACACTCCGGATGCCGGCGACGGTGGTGAGACTTCGGTACTCATCCATACGGTCATGGACATGAACAAGGATGCTGAGGTGATCAACTCCCATTCAGGAGAGGAACTGCAGAGCGTGCTTCAGCCGATGTACGACTATTTCCAGATCATAGACAACGGCTTTTTGCTGCAGGACATAGACACTTCTGTTTATACGGACCAGGCTTATGCAACCTATCCACGTATAAAATATCTTCCTGACGGCACCTGGGTGATGTTCTATCACGGAGGGCAGATCGGCTCACGTGTCTGGGTTACCAGGAGCAGTGATTTCAAGACCTGGAGCAAGCCCAAGATGTTGTTCAAGCCTGTCAAGACGACGATTGACGGTGAGGATGACTGGATCCGCTACGTGAATCCCGATGCCGTGGTGCTTCCAAGCGGGGAACTGCTGATGGTGGTCTCACAGCGTTCCACCAACCATTATGGTTTGGGCGTACGCTGCGGACTTGCTTTCAGGCGCAGCAGTGACAACGGCAAGACCTGGGGAAGTGCATACAGCGTCGAGACTACCTGGTCAACCTGGGAGCCCTATCTGCTTGTCCTTCCCGACGGAACCATTCACTGCTACTACACAGATGCGATAGGAGTCACCTGGAATTCAGGTACCGGGCTCATTACATCTACGGACAACGGATATACCTGGTCTGCGCCCATCCGCGTATGCCAGGAGTACAAATACGACTATTATACCGCCAATCCGGAAAAATCCAAATATAACGGACAGAAACTCTACACGGACCAGATGCCCTGCTTCCGTGTGCTTAATGACGGCAAGACGCTTGTGGGCTTCCTGGAAGGAAGGCATGCCAAACCTTCCCCGCCCGCTGACTGCGAGGATAAGGAAAGTTACTCGAACTATTGTTCAATGTCTCTGGTGTACAATCCTTCGCTTGTCTGGTCTGACGTCACTTCCTATTCGGTGGCGCTGACAAGTCCATCAGGATCCAACCGCAACAAGGTGATTCCCCAGGCGGGAGCCGGCGGCTATATCGCCACCTTCCCCAGCGGTGAAACCGTCTTCTCCTGGACCTCCGGATCGACCATCGCCCTCAGGATGGGAGATGCTTCGGCTCGTAATTTCAGCGGCACTTCCTGGACATCTTCCGACCTTTATAAACCTTTCGCCTACAGCGGATACTGGGCATGCATGGAGTCTTTCAAGCAGAATTATCTGGCGATAGGCGTCCACGGCAGCAAGGACGATACAGGAGACAAGGGCATGCAGATAGGAATGATGTACCTTAACCAGCGCCTGAACGCTGAAAAGAACAGCTCGGTTTCCGTTGACGGAAAGCTTTCGGACTGGAAGACTACCAAGGCCCTTTATGTCTGCGCACCTACGGGAGAACAGGCCGTAATACGCGTATGTCACAACGGTACCAATTTATTCCTGGCCGTTGAAAGTGTGGACAACGCGCTTGCAGCTTCTACGAAAGTGAACATCAGGCTTGCACTCGGTACCACCCAGAAACTTACCATGGTTCTCAACAAGGATGGGAAGGTTTCCGCCAGCAGCACTTCGGTAAATGTCAGGTCCGCGGTCGGAAATACCGTTGACGGCAGACAAGGCTGGCTTGGAGAGGTTTCAGTGCCTCTTTCCACCCTCGGTGCGTCAAGCGGCTCGGAGCTCAGGATTTATGCGGATATCGAGGTGGACGGAACCGCCTGGCCTATCACGAATGAAAAAACTTCGTCCAGAACTGAATGGCAAAGAATAAAAGTAAAATAATTAATCAAATGATTATGTGCAAGAAGAGTTATNNACCATCGAAGAGGAACCCGGCGGGTTCATTTGGGAACAAGGTTAACGGAAAGCAATAAGAAAAGAATATATGAAAAAACAGTTATTTTACGTTATGGCGGCTGCGGCAGTGCTTGCAGCCTGCACGAAAGAAGTTCAGGAACCCATGGAAAGGGTTTCCGGCAGGACGGTGATACTTGCCGGTACTCCCGAGCCTGCCACCGGCGACAGCCGTACTGAAATGGGCGACAAGTCTGGTAATTCATATCCTACATACTGGACTGTAGGGGACTGTATAAGCATCAATGGATATCCAAGCCTGCCCCTTACTTCCGAAGACATCAAAAGTGATGCGCGTATGGCCCGCTTCGACGTCGAAGGTATTATAGACGCTCCTTTCGAGGCCGTTTATCCGCTATGTGCCGTCGCTTCTTACGACAAGGGTGCATATACCGTATCCTTGCCTGCGAGCCAGAATTATACCGAAGGCAGTTTTGATCCCGAAGCGGCCGTGATGCTTGCAACCGGCACCACGTCACTTTCGTTCCAGAATGTCCTTTCATATCTGAAGCTGACGGTAACCGAGGGCAGCACCTCCGCGACCATCAAGTCACTGCGCATTGTCGCGAAGGGCGGTGAAGCCGTTTCGGGCAATTTCAACGCAGAGTTCGGATCCTCCTGTTCACTCTCGGCCGGTCTGGCAACTTCTTCCGCCGTCAATGTGGACTGCGGAGACGGCGTAGCACTCGGCACTCCGATAATAGTGGCAATTCCTGCCCAGACCTATGCTGAAGGTTTCGATATCTATGTATATACTACCGACAAGAAGTATCAGAAGGCGACATCGTCCCTGAGCTTTACAGCGGCGAAGGGCAAGATTTACTCAACCGGATTCAACTATTCCGAGACCGGTACCGCCATCGGTATCTGGACCGAGCAGGATCTCAGGGATTTCCTTGCGGCTGCGGACGGAGGAAAGGCCCTCACCGCTGCCAACAGCTACGCAAAGGTAGCCTGGAGTGACGATTTTGCCGTCGATCTGAGCGACTGGGAAGTAGAAGGCAAGGTACATATCTACGATGACATCACCCTTACCAAGAAGATAGACTGGTCTGGTACGGTGGCAAACCGTTCCTGCTGCGTCTCTTATTTCAATGGCTATCTTGACGGTATGGGGCACACCATTACAGTTGCGCCCGGAACCGTATGGACCACTCCTATGTTCATACAGGTTTACGGTACCATAGCCAATCTGACTTTCGAGGGTTCTTTCGATGCCAAGCACGCAGCCTTCTTGAGTTCACCGATTATAAACACCACCGAGGACGGTGCCGTTATCGAAAATGTAATCAGCCGTGTCAATGTTTCTAATACTGCAGGTTATAACCATTATATGGCCGGTATCGTGTCCCAGATGTACGGCGGAACTCTCCGGAACTGCAAGAATTATGGTGACATTTCCTTCAGCATGACTACAACTGCTCCGTCTTCCAGTCCGAAGGGAGAGTATCTTGGCGGTGTGGTTGCCGTAGCTTCCAGAGACAATGGCGGAACCATAGTAATCGAAAACTGTGTAAATTACGGAAATATCAACGTAACCGTAACCAGGAAGAGCGGAACGGCAAACTACATCCAGGCCGGCGGCGTGGCAGGTTATCTGGGAAGGGGAGTGACAACCTTCAGCGGTTGCGAGAACCGCGCCGAGGTATTCAACACCCAGACCGCCACATCACTTGGTGGTGTCGTTTCGAGCGCCCGCTGCAACGTTACCAACTGTCATAACTACACTCCCATCGTCTGGAGTTCCGAAACTTCAACCACCAGTATCGGAGGCGTAATCAACTGGATTGGAGCCGGTTATACCATAAGCAACTGTACCAACAACGCTTCCATTACGGTTGGTGCCAGTCCCCATGTGGGCGGTGTCATCAGCGATGCGTACTGCGCCGTAGAAGACTGTACCAACAACGGAACCTTTATCTTTGACGACAGCAGCGCTTCCTCTTATGTGGGAGGCGTGGCTTCCCGTACCCTCCAGACTTCCGGGAGTGATCCCGGCAGCCTGCTCCGATGCCGGAATACAGCTGACGTAAGCGTGGGCTGCGGCAGGTTCGGAGGGGTCGTGGGTTTGCTCGATAAAGGAACTGCCACAGACTGTACCAATTCCGGAAAAATTACCTTCTGCGCAAATAATTGCAGCGCTGCCGGTATCGCATATTCGAACTCGGCCGAGATGTCCAATTGTGACAACGTCGGCGAGATTACCTGTGCCAGCGACAGTTGCAATGTCGCCGGAGTGGTAGTGATGTCTAACGGTACCATGACGGGCTGCGACAACATTTCCAAAATCAAGGTAACGGGTATGGATACCCCTGCAGCCGGTATATGTTTCAACCTGCGCAGCGGGGCCACCATTTCCAACTGCAACAACAGTGGTGGAATCACGGTCGATGTGACTCCCACCTATGCTGGTGCGGTCTCCTTTGCCGGAGGCATAGTCGGCGTAGTTTCCGCCAATGACTTTGGCCAGGTCGCCGCTCCGGATATCCTGCCCCAGACCGGAGGCAGCAGCGGTTATTATTATCCGCTTACAGGAAATAGCGGCAATACCCTCAGCGCGCTTGTCACTATCAGCGAATGTGAAAATACCGGCGCCATCAATTTCACTCCTACGGTAACATCGTCCACCTTCTTGCGTAATATCGCCGTGGGCGGTATCGTTGCTTGGAACTGGGCGGCCACCACTTCCGAAAATTACCTGTACATATACAAGTGCAAGAACGGAGTCAGCGGCAAGACCAGCGGGAGGATAGACTTTACACAGACCGGCACGAACAAATATACCGGACCAGCCCTTGGCGGAATACTCGGGCAAAGTTCACCTTACACCGTCTCCAGCAACTGCAGCATCCTTGCCAACAGCCCCGGATTCTCGTCAAACGTGGACAATGGTATGAAGGTAATAATCGAAGAATGTGAAAGTTATGCCAGGATAGCACATCTGGGCAGCTCATATTCAACCAGTGCCTCTGCGAACACAAACCGCAATATGCGCCATCACGGCGGAATAGCCGGTGTGCTGATGGGCAAGTCGGGCACCCACGCCCAGGTCAAGAACTGCATCAGCGCCGCCTATATCTGTGTCGGAGTGCCTTCTTCTGATTCGGACGCTACCTGCAAGGCCCGCCAGTCCGTGACCAATGTCGCCGGCGGAGTAGCCGGTCTGGCCGGATTCATAGATGTTGAGGGAACAACAGTCTCTACGAGCGCTGCGGACAATTTCGGAGTGGGATCCACTACCCGTTATCTCTTTGCCTGCGGCGGAGTGCTTGGCGCCGCCATTGAGCAGTTCAAGATCAGCGGATGTACCATACATACCAAACAGGGATATCTCAATTCAAAGAGCCAGACTAATTACGGTATTGCCGTAGGTATCACCAAGGTGGGAACCAATCGTACCAATACCACTACCCTTGTCGGCTCTGAAATAAAGAACAATCATATTCTGGTACCGGACAACGGTTTCGTGGTTAACAGTTCCGCTTTGTCCATTACTTCCGAGAACTTCACGAATTATATCATCTCGGCCACGGACCAGAGCTATAACTCGAGTTTGGACGAGCCTTACGTCACAATATCCGGAAATACCTGGGAATAGAACGAAAAAATCATAATACCATGGACAAAACATCTTTGAAAATGAAAATGCTTTATGTGAGCCCTTCCTGCAGGACAGGAAGGTTGCATGAACATACGCTGTCAGGCTTGCTCTGTACAAGTACCACTGCTCCGGACATCACCGACGGAGGGGACGGTAATTTTGACTGGGGGGAAATTGACGACTAATCTGAGCCCCGCCATGAAAAAATCATTATTTTGCATTTTTGTCCTGTCTGCGGCCTTTGTCGCCTGTATCAAGGAGACTTTGGAACAGCCCGAAGTTCCCGCTGCGGTCGGGAAGACGGTGATTGCTGCCGAAGCCCCTTCTGAAATCACGGGTGACAGCCGTACCGAAATGGGCGACAAGTCCGGCACTTCCTATGCTACACTGTGGTCGGTAGGCGACCAGATCAGCATCAACGGCTGCGGGAGCGAAGAGCTCGTTTCCGGTGATCTGTCCAATGGCGGCCGCTCCGCACAGTTTTCTGTCAGCGGAGTGATTGACGCTCCGTTCAAGGCCGTCTATCCTTTGTCCGCAGTTGCCGGATTCAGCAACGGCAATTATTCCGTCACCCTGCCTTCGAAGCAGAACTACGTTGCGGGGAGCTTCGATCCCGAGGCGTCCGTTATGCTCGCTTCAGGCGATGCCCCCCTGGTTTTCCAGAACGCCCTTGCATACCTCAAGGTTACCGTGGGTGCGGAAAGCGAATGCTCGGACATCACTTCTGTCTATGTGACTGCAAACGGAGACGAAGCCCTCAGCGGAACCTTCAACGCCGTATTCGGCGAAACCTGCTGCCTGGACGCCGAAGCTGACGGAGCCGGTGTCACCCTCGACTGCGGTGAAGGTGTGGCAAAGGGAACTCCTATGATAATCGCAATTCCGGCCAGGGTGTACTCCACCGGTATTACGGTTTCAGTTTATACGCTTGACGGCAAGTACCGCAAGGTCAGGTCCAACAACAGTTTTACCGCCGAGTCCGGAAAACTCTACAGCACATCATTCAATGTCAGCGGCACCTCCGACATGGTGGGCATCCGCACCGAGGAGGACCTTATCGCCTTCCTCGCCGCGGCTGACGGTGGCGTGACCTGCGGCAATTACTATACGGTAAAGGCTGAGTCGGAGGCATCTTTCGGCGATATTTCAGATTATGTTGCAGCCGACGGTAAAGTTCATATTCTCAACGATATAACCCTCACGAAGGCTGTCGACTGGTCAAGCACGGTCAAGAACCGTAAGAACGTGATTTCAAATTTCCGCGGGCATATCGACGGTGAAGGCCATACAATCACTGTTTCCGGCTCATGGACGACACCTCTCATCATCAATCTTTACGGAACCGTCGAGAATCTTACCTTCGAGGGTAACTTCGTCGCTTCCCATGCACCTCAGCTCGGTTCTCCCATCGTGAATGTGCTTCAGGCGGGGGGAGTGCTGAAAAACGTGGTCAACAAGGCGAATGTCACTTATTCCACCTCAAGCAGTGCAAGTTATATTTCTATTTCCGGTATGGTCGCAATGCTTGCCGGAGGTATGGTGGAAAATTGTGTCAACAAGGGCGATATCACCTGTACGGGAACGGCCTCTGGCGCAAACGTTGCCGGTGTCGGCGGTGTAGTGGGCTGGACATATCAGGCGGGCGGTACCGGAGTGATCCGCAATTGCAGCAACTTTGGTTCCATATCAGTCAACACCGTCAAGAATGGTGATACCCCGTCGGCCATCATGTACGTAGGCGGCGTAGTTGGCTATGTTACTGTAAACGCTATCACCTGTTCAGGCTGCACCAACTGGGGTGCCCTCGATCCTGCCATGGCTAAATATTTTGGAGGCGTGATCGGAGCTTCCAGATCGAACATCTCCGACTGCCATAATTACGGTACCATCACCCAGGCTTCCAACAACAACAAGGCGACTATAGGAGGTATTATCAATTTCCTCGGTGCCGGATATACGATGAGCGGCTGCACCAACCGCGGTACCATAAATGCCGGTGGAGCAACTGCCGTAGGCGGCATAATAACCAATGCCTACGGGACGGTCAGTGACTGCCACAACTACGGTACTATAGTGTTCGACGGTAATGACGATACCATTGCAGGCGGTATATGCCGCCGTGTCGAGTCCGCCGGTGCATTGCTGAATTGTTCCAACCATGCCGATTTTGCTGTAGGCGCTAAATATTTTGGTGCGATTACCGCCTCCAACCAGGGTACTATGCGTGAATGTGCCAATTATGGCAACATTACCTTTGCACGTTCCAACAGCAGTGCCTCGGGAATCGCCTGCGTCAATGAGTCGGCTATGGACCTGTGTACCAACTATGGATCTATCACCAGTAACACGGATTACTGCAACATCGGCGGCGTGGCTGTTGCCAATAGCCGTTTTTCTTCTACTTCATTCGCAGTGCTTGACAGCTGCTACAACCAGGCTCCCATTACCGTTACCGGTCACGGAACCATAGTCGGGGGCATCTGCTTTAACCAGCTTGGCGGAAGTACCGTCTCCAACTGTGTAAACAGCGGGAACATTACTTTCAATATCGCGCCCTCATCTGCCGGGGAAATTTCTTTTGCCGGCGGAATCGTCGGTATGGTCAGTGAAAAGGATTTCACCAGGATTCCTTCATATAACATCTTTGCCACCGCAAATGATGGACGTTACGGCCCTGCCAACGTTACCCATACCGCAAATGTCCTGTCCAATCCGGTTACTATCAGCAACTGTAAGAACACCGCTTCCATATCAATGACTTCGACGCCTTCAGGCGGGTATCTCCGTAATGTCGCACTGGCGGGTATCCTTGCCTGGAACTGGGCCGCTTCCGACGCTGACAATTATCTGCATGTTTACAAATGCGTAAACGGAACCGCAGGAACCACGGAAGGTCGCATAGAATTTATACAAAATTCAGCTTCCTCGTACATCGCTCCCCTTATGGCTGGCGTTGTCGGCAGTAGTGCGCCATACAATACCACGGCTAATGGTTCCAGTCTGCCTTATACTCCCGGCTACGCTGTTTCCAACAGTGACCTCGGTTTCAAATCCGTTATTGAGGAGTGTGAGAACTATGGCGACATCCGCAATATGAATTCCTGGTCAAATGGTGGAACAGCTACTACCCATCGTAACCTGAGACCGCATGCAGGAATCGTGGCGGCGGCCTATGGTAACAGTGATGACGCCCTTCACGTCCAGGTGAAGAATTGCACCAATGCGGCATACATACTTATCGGCCATACCTCAGCAACCGGCGGCGATACCCCTTCATCCTGGAAAAGCGGTGACTACCAGTCCAGAATGAACGTTGCCGGTGGAATAGTTGGGGTCGGCGCATTCGTGGATGTCGAAGGATGTACTTCCGGTTATTCCGCCGCCAGTACATATGGAGTGGGTTCTGAGTCCCGTTATGTCCTTGCCTCAGGAGGAGTAATCGGTGCCGCGCTTGAGAAGTACAGCGTAAAGAACTGCATCGTGCATCCCAAGATGGGTTACTTTAACATGCCCGGCTGGGATTACTGGGGACTGATTGTCGGCGCTACTGTTCTCAGTCAGGCCAGTACCGGTACAGCTGCGGTTCGTACATATGGCTATACTACTCTGAACGGTTCCGAAATTTCCGGCAACAAGGTGAACCCTGTACGTGTCAAGGTAAAGGGTACTGTGATGACAATTGACAGCACCAATTATCAGGATTACCTCATCAGCGCCACCGATGCTGCGGACAACGCAACCAACGGCTGGCTTACGCTTTCAAATAATACCTGGGAATAATAATAAATGCGCCTGAAGCATAAGTTCTCATTGATATTTCTTCTGCTTGCCGTCTCCTGTTCCCTAAAGGAGACGGCGGCGGGAGAATTTGAGTTCAACGTCTGCCTCGGCCCGGAGGAAGACGGCAGGGTAGCACTGGGTGAGAAGTCCGGAAGCACCTATCCGCTTGTCTGGTGCGAGGGGGACCGAATATCAGTGAACGGAGTGGCGTCTTCTCCCCTGACGGCTGCTGCGGCCGGTGCTCGGAGTGCCGGTTTCAGTTTCGCCTCATCGCTGTCTTCACCATATTACGTCGTTTATCCGGCTGCGTCTTTCGTGACCCCGAAGCGGATGAGTTTCCCGTCGGAGCAGATTCACGCTCCCGGCTCCTGTCCGGCATCTTCGATGGTGCTTGCACGGCGCACTGGTTCTGCGAGCGGAATAGAACTCTGTAATATGTGCGGATGTATAAGATTCAACATCCCCAGGGGAGAGGATCTTACGCCCTACACAAAGATGGTTTTCAAGGGCAATGCCGGGGAATTCGTCGCGGGTGTTTTCAATATCAATTTTGATTCTTCCGGTATCCCGTCAATTGGAACTGCGTATTCCGGCGAATCGTCGATAACCCTGACCGGCCTGCAGGAGACCGGGGAGTACATAATCTGTGTTCCCGCAATGACCTTCGCCTCCGGATTCAGTTTCACGGTTTATGACGAAGCCGGTCATTTCATGCGCTTGCGTACGGGCAGTTCCGTTACGGTAGGTCCCGGGGTGCTGATCAATGCCCCGTCTGCCGTTTACGAAGCCAACGGCACCCTGCTGGATGCCGAAGTCGGAGATGCTGAAGAGGATGAAAACCCTATCGCCTGCTACATACATACGGTGCGCGAGATGAACCGTGAACCTGCGGTGATCAATTCCCACGCCGGAGAGGAGCTTGAATCTGTACTTCAGCCGGTGTGGGATTCGTATCAGGTCCTTGACAACCTGTGGCTGCTGAACGGTCTCAACATAGATGTGTTCACTGACCAGCGCTGCGCCATCTATCCAAGGATAAAATACTTGCCCGACGGAAGTTTCCTGATGTTCTACATGGGCGGGCATTACGGTTCTCGCATCTGGGTTACGCGCAGTACCGACTTCAAGACCTGGAGTACTCCCGTGCGGCTTTTCAAACCGCGTTCAGTCACCGTCGATGGGGTTGAGTGTACAAGGCGTTACGTCAATCCCGACGCCGTGGTGCTTCCGAACGGCGATGTACTGATGGTCGCAAGTTTCAGGTCAGCCGGGGTTCACGAACAGAACAAGGGCAGCGGCCTTGTATTCATGCGCTCGTCGGACGGAGGCCTGACCTGGGGCTCTCCTTATGAGCTTGAGGCTTCGGGCTATGTGGTCTGGGAACCGTATCTGCTGCTTTTGCCGGACGGCACCCTCCAGTGCTTCTTTACGGATGCCATAACCTTTACCAGGAATTCCGGCACTGGAATGATCTCGTCCACCGACGGAGGTTACACCTGGTCCTCAAAGATAAGGACCTGCCAGCAGTATAAGTACGATTATTATACCACGAACCCGGAAAAGTCCAAGTACAACGGTCAGAAAATCTACACTGACCAGATGCCCTGTCTCCGCGTGCTGAATGACGGTAAGACCATAGTCGGCTTGTTCGAGGGACGCTATGAAACTCCCACGCCATCCGACTGTGCAGACAACGATACCTACAATTCGTCCTGCCGTATGTCACTCATACGCAACCATTCCCTGTCGTGGACAGACCTTACTTCGTACAATGTTGTAAACGAAGGACCTGCCGACAGGACTGAGGTTGTGGAAAGGCTGTCTTATTCCCCTTATGTGGCTACCTTCCCTTCAGGCGAGACAGTCTTCTCCTGGACGGGAGGGCACCGTAAAGGCAAGAACGGGCTCAAGGTGCGCTTAATTACGGGCGACGCCACTGCCACGCATTTCCGGGGTGACGACTGGGGCTCGTGCTCCGGATCGACCTTCAATCCGGGCCCCGGCGTCTATACCCCCTTCGAGCATACATGTATGTGGCAGGGGATAGAGACTTTCGCCCAGAACTTCCTTGCGGTCGGTGCCATGGTAGAGACTATTCCAGATGCCGACACGCTCGGTATCCAGATAGGCCTGATGTACCTGAATCACCGGATCAACGCTCCCTCTGCAAACGTCAAGGTGAACGGAATCCTGGATGAATGGAGCGGCACCCGTGCGCTTTTCGTCTCCGCCCCTTCAGGGGAAGAGGCTGTTCTTCGTGCCAGCCATGACGACACAAATCTGTATCTTGCACTCGAGACGGTCGACCATCACTCAAAGGCCAGGGTCAAACTGATGCTGGCTTCCGGAAATACGGTCAAACTTTCCCTTGAAGCTGAACTCAAGAACCTTAAGAAACTTTGCGGCACGGTTTCGTCCTCTGCCCGTGCAAAGGGATTTACAGATATAGGAAAACAGGGATGGCTGCACGAAATCGCCGTTCCTCTGTCTTCCCTGGGCGTTTCTGCAGGAGGCGACCTGCGCTGCTATATGGACATCAAGGTTGACGGGCAGACCACACCGTTTACTTTTGCAACTGAATCTGACACCGCAAACTGGCAACGTATCCGCCTGGAATAGACTGTTGAAAATTTTTGCATCCAATGGTCCGATAGTTTTGACTCCCGCGTGAAAATTCTTTCAACTTTGCAAACATGACAATTCAACCAATACAAAACAATATGATTAAATGTCTTTCTGAAGGACGGTCTTATGTAGCTCCGTCCGTCGAAGTTGGAAACTTCCCTGTTGAACAGCAGGTGTTGTGTTCAAGCTACAGCACTCCTGAAGTCGTTGAGGTAGAAGGCGACTTCTACTGGGAATAATCCTTTAAAGACCGTAAGCCATGAAGAGAAAACACATTGCAATCATTGCTGCGCTTCCGTTCGTACTTGCCGGTTGCGCAAAGGAAATCAACAATGCAGACGAAGGCCTGACAGTAATCGGAGCCGTCCTGCCCGAAGATGCCACCGAGGCACAGGACTCAAAGACCGTACTCGGCGACAAGACAGGGTCCACCTATTCCATCCTTTGGACCGCCGGAGACCAGATCAGCGTCAACGGCTGCCCGTCCTCTCCGCTTGAGGAAATCGCCGCCGACGGCAAGAGCGGCCAGTTCGAGATCAACGGCGTCATCGCCGCTCCTTTCTGCGGTGTCTATCCGCTTTCGGCGGNNGACCTATACCGCCGGTTCCTTCGATCCCGCTGCTGCGGTCATGCTCGCATACGGCAGCGGGAATTCCATTTCCTTCCAGAACGCGCTCGCATACCTGAAGCTCACTGTCAACAAGGATGCGGTTGACGCTACCGTCAAGTCTGTCCGCGTAGCCGCAAACGGCAGCGAGGCAATGAGCGGCACCTTTGAGGCCAGCTTCGGCGAGACCTGCACCCTGGATGCTACCGCCAACGGAGCAGGGGTTACCCTCGACTGCGGAAACGGCGTTGCCCTCGGGTCTGACTTCATTATCGCTATCCCCGCAAAGACCTACGCGACCGGTATAGTCATCAATGTCTTCGACACCGACGGCAACTACCAGAAGATGACGTCTTCCGGCAGCTTTACCGCTGTCGCCGGCAAGATCTACAGCACCAGCTTCAACTACAGCGTGAGCGGCGAGGCCACAACCGGAATCTGGACCGAGGAAGACCTCATAGCTTTCCTCAACGCTGCAGACGGTGACGTGGAATGTACAAACTACAATTCCAAGAAAGACAAGTCCGAGGCTGCATTCGGCAATTATGACGAATGGGTTTCCGCAGACGGAAAGGTGCATATCTGTGCGGATATCACCCTCACCCAGAATGTTGACTGGAGCAGTACCGCATCAAAGCGTTCCTGCACCGTTTCAAACTTCGACGGCTGGATTGACGGCGAAGGCCATACCATTACCGTGAGCGGTACCTGGAGGACCCCTATGTTCATCAATCTTTACGGTAAGATTACCAACCTGACCCTTGCCGGTGCAGTAACTGCGAACCATGCTCCCGACCTCTGCTCATCTTTCGTCGCGGTCGTTCAGGAGGGTGGTGTCCTCGACGGATGTACCAACAGGGCTTCCGTTACCTATAGTACTGATGACCAGGCAAAGTGGAGCAAGGTCATGGTAGGCGGTCTTGCCATCAGGATCGAAGGCGGTACCGTTACCAACTGTGTCAACTATGGAACGCTTACCCTGGGTGGCCTCGTTATCGGCCCCGAGTCTGACAATACCGTTGCCCGCGTAGGCGGTATCTCCGTGTATGTCAATGCGGGAGGAACCATGAGCAACTGTACGAATTACGGAGAGATCAATACCAGTATCCTCAGGAAGGAGGCACTTGATTCAGAAACAGGCGCCTACTGGGCAGGCTCGGCAGGTATCGTATCCTACTGTGAACCCAACAGTGTCCTTACCGGTTGCTACAACCGCGCCACCGTATTCAATACCGGTACTGCCAGGTATATCGGCGGCATCGTTTCCAGCGCCAGGACCAGCGGTATCAGCAACTGCCACAACTATTGCCCCATAGTCCAGTCTTCCGACAATAAGACCACCACTATCGGCGGTGTCATCAACTGGCTGGGTGCCGGTTATGAAATGAGCGGCTGCTCCAACAACGCATCCATCACTGTTGGCGGCTGCAAGAGCACCGGCGGCGTCATCTGCTCCCTGTATGCAAGTACCGTGAAGAATTGCACCAACAACGGAACTTTCGTACTTGACGGAAACAGAAATTCCGTTTATGCTGGTGTTTGCCGTGAGGTACTTGAGGGTGGTGTGCTTGAGAACTGCACCAACGCGGCTGATATAGTTGTAAATTCAGCCTATGGTAGCGGTGTGTGTTCAAAGAATATCGGAACCGTAAAGGGCTGTATCAACACCGGAGCTATCAGCTTCGCCCAGACGACTGCCCGTGCAGGTGCCGTGGTTTATGACAACCAGGGACTTATGGAGGACTGCGTTAACAACGGTGCCATCAGCTGCGACCAGAAACTGTGCAACATGGCCGGTATCGCCTGCATCAACAGCTATCCTGCCACCGGATCCAACAAGGGCGTCGGTGCTATCATGAGAAACTGCGTTAACAACGGTGCCATCAACATTACTGCAGGCAAGTCCAGGGCTGCCGGTGTCTGTTTCAATATGCAGCGCGGTTCAATCATCGGATGCGAAAACAATGCAGACATCCTGATTGATTTTGTTCCTGATGAAGCAGGTATGGTGGAATTCCTCGGCGGTATCGTCGGAGTTGTTTCCGAGCACAACCTTGCCGGTACAAATATCCAGAATATTTTCGGCTCGGGCACGGGCTCATACGGACCTCTCTCCGTCTATAATGACAATACACTTTCCACGAAACTTACCATTGAGGACTGCACCAACACTGGTCATGTCAAGATAATTTCCAAACCAGCTTCGACTGCTTCATATCTGCGCAATGTGGCCATCGGCGGAATCCTTGCATGGAACTGGGCCGCCACTACCGCGGACAACTATCTTGAAATCAAGAACTGCACCAATGGTGTTCCCACGGCCACAAGTGCTACCGCTTACTATTACATACAGTTTACGCAGGCAAATTACTCTCCGAATTATCTTGCCCCTGCACTTGGCGGAATCGTAGGCCAGTCGGCTCCTTACGACTGCTCCGGCAGTTATTCGTTCGCTCCTCATACCGCAGGCTGGGCTTCATCTCCTGCCAAAGGTATGAAGATCGTCATCGACGGCTGCAAGGCTTATGGTGCTGTCGTTGATATGGAGTCTTATTCCGGCTCTGCCGGCCTTACCCACCGCATGGTGCGCGCTGCCGGCGGTATCGGCGGTCTTGTTTACGGCTCCACCGATGAAGGCCAGAGCGCCGTCGTCAAGAACTGCCGCAATGTCTCTTACGTGTTCCGTGGTACCACCAACGGTAATAACGGTACTTCGCCTATGTCCAGGAGCAATTGCTGCGGAGGCATAGTAGGTAGTGGGGCCAATATCGATATCGACAACTGTATCTCCAAGGGTCAGGTCGGTTCCAATACCCGTTTTGTGCTCGCTACCGGCGGTATAATGGGTTCCTGCGTGGAACGCTTCAGCATTACCAACTGTACCATAGAAATGCCCATGGGCTATGCGAACTTCGTGAACAACCGTTTCTATGGCCTTGCAGTAGGTATCATCAATTCCTTTGCGGCTCGTTCCCAGGGTCTCGGCTCGCTGAGCGGTTCGGTAATAAGCAACAATGTCTTCAAGCCCGGCAAGGTTTCGGAGTTCATCATGAACGGCAAGGATAACGTCGTGCAGGAACAGCACTACCTCGACATCAATTCGTCTAATTTCCAGGATTATATCATCAGTGCGTCTGACGCGGCGGACAACGCCACCAACGGCTGGCTGACATTGTCAGGCAATACCTGGGGAGGGGAGTAGTTTTGTTTTAAGGCCGAAAAGCCGCTGCCACCATTATTTTATGGCGGGGCGGCTTTTCCCCGCTTATTGAAGATTCCGTCATGCGATTCAAGACAGCCATAATTGCCGCAGTGCTGCTGTTTCCGGCCGTTTCACTGTCCGGCTACAGTTTCATTCATTTCGACAAGTCCGGATCCGGCCTTTCGTTCGACGGGGTGAAAACCGTCGCGGAAGACAGCCGTGGCTTTGTCTGGATAGGTACGTACAACGGTCTCTGCCGCTATGACGGTTCCCGTATAACGGCTTATGGTGCTGACGAACTGGGGACATCTGCCGCCTTCATCAGTTCACTCTGCGCGGTTGGCGGGGGAGATGTGTGGGTAGGTACTGAAGGCGGGCTGGTACTTTACCGCTTTTCTTCGGATTCCTTCAATACAATCCCGGGATTTCCCTCGGACAGGGTCTTTGCACTCGCGTCATGTCCGGACGGTTCCGTGCTTGCCGGCATCAGGGGCAGGGGCCTTTACCGCCTGTCGTCGTCCGGCGGCTTTTCAAAACTCCCCGTTTATGGTGAGGATGGCAATCCCATAGAAGAAGTTTACCGCGTTGCCGTCACTTCCGAGCAGAGGATTTTCATCGCTTCTTATTGCGACGACCTTTATGAACTTGAAGATTCCGTAGCGGTGCCCCTGAAGTCAGGATTCTTCAAGGGGGACAACATCGAGGGACTTGCCCTTGACATGCAGGGAAAACTGTGGGTGGCGTCCAAGCGTCATGGCCTGTGTGCCGTGAACATCAATAATTCTTCCGTGACCCTTGCCTGCCCGCTCCCGAGGGACGCCCGTCCCGTGAACGTGGGCTTTTCCGGCAGGTATGCCTGGTTCTGTACTTCGGCGGGACTTTTCCGTCACGACCCGTCTTCCGGGAGCAATATGGAAATCAGGCATATCCCAGGTGACCGCTTCTCCCTGTCTGAGAATTATGTGAATGCTGCGTTTACTGATTCTTCCGGCGGACTATGGGTGGCTACGGGCGGTTCCGGCCTGGATTATTGCAGCGATTTCTTCGGTAATTTCAAGAAATTCCGCTTTCTAGATACGGGAGAAAGCCTTTCCGGTTGCGGGGTCACTTCTTTCGCGCAGCTTCCTTCGGGAGAGGTTTTCGTAGGTACCGAACAGATGGGGCTGCTTGTGTTTGACCCGCTGAGCCTTTCGCTGAGGCGTTTCCGGGGTTCAGTTTCGCTGCCTGCAGACATAAGGGCCCTTTGTGTTGACGGAAAGGACTTGTGGGCCGGTTCCAACAAGGGACTTGTAAGGATTTCGCCTTCCGGAACCCTGAAATCCTATGTCGATCTGGGAGACGGCGGTTCCCTGCTTGACAACCGGGTCATTTCCATCTTCCGCTCACAGGAAGGGGACCTTTATGTAGGTACGAACGTGGGTGTCTGCCGCTATGACAGGGAGGCGGACCGTTTCAACTTCCTGCCTGTCGCCCGCGGCGTAGCCGTAGAGGGCATGGCTCAGGATTCCGGCGGGACGATGTGGTTTGCGACTTATTCCGGCGGTGTCTTTTCCTATAATCAGCGCAACGGCGAGGTGGTGCAGTTCTGCCGTAACAGCGGTTCCTGTATTCCCGGAATGATGTCTTCCGTCTGCGTGGACGGATCCGGCAAGGTATGGGCGCTCAGCTTCGGTTCCGGAATCTTCGAACGGAGTGGAGAAGGCTTCACCCGTCACAGCAGGTTGTCTCTGCGCTCGCTGCCTTCGGATATTGCTTATATGGCGCTTTCGGACAAGTCTTCGCGCCTCTGGATTTCTACCGACAGGGGATTGGTGGAGTTTCATCCCTCCAATGCCCGGATCAGGGTCTTTACGGAGTTTGACGGACTGCTCTGCGACAAGTTCAGCAAATCGGCCCTCAGCCTTTCAGACTCGCGTATGCTCTTCGGCTGTGAAGACGGGTTCATACTCTTCGACCCGGAAAGGATAGCCGCGACTCCGGGGACTTCACTTGTGTCGCTTACCGGTCTGAGAATGAACGGCTCACCCATGAGGGGCAACATTAACATTGAATGCGCCTCTACGCTTACGCTTTCTCCCGGCGAGAAGAACATTGCCGTCGATTTTGCCTCTCCTTCGTCAATTACGCGCGGAGCGGACTGTATTTTCTGCCGTCTGGACGGTTATGAGGATTCCTGGCGGGATGTTTCGGGCAGCCGTACCGTCGAATACTATAATCTTCCCAAAGGACGCTATACTCTCAGGGTCAGCACCATCTCTGAAACCGGGCAGCGCCGCAGTGCGCATAAGCCTGTCCAGATTGTTGTCAAGCCCGGATTTTTCGAGTCAGTTGCGGGAATCCTTATGATTACATTGCTGGCGGCTGCGGTTGTGGCGCTTGCTTTGTCCTGGTTCTACAGCCGGGTGATAAATTCCCAAAAGGCTACCCACGAATCCCGTGAAAACAGCCTTCAGAGCCAGCTATATCATGAGAAAATGGGCTTCTTTGCCAATGTCATCCACGAGATTAAGACACCTCTTACGCTTATCCGTACCCCTCTCCACAAGCTTATGCTTGATGAGAACCTTTCTTCCGACCAGAAGGAGGACGTGGAGATGATAGGCAGCTCTACCGACTATCTCGACAAACTGGTAAAGGAACTGCTGGAATTCATTACCGTGGAGGAGCACGGTTTCGTAATGGAGCTTTCCAATGTGAACATGGTGGAGAGGATGGGGTTCCTGTACTCAAATTACCTTGAGGTTGCCCGCGGGCGCAATCTCAAGCTTAGCTACATACGTCCGGCTGAGAACGAAATAATGTGTGCGGTGGATTCACGCGCCTATGCCAAGATAGTGAACAACCTGATGAGCAACGCCCTGAAATATGCAGAGTCGTTCATAGAACTGGAGCTTCGTCATGATTCTGAAAAGCTGGAATTCTTTGTCCGCAACGATGGGCCTGCAATTCCGGCAGGACGGAGGGAATCCATATTTTCCCCCTTCGTCCATTACGAGCAAAACGACGCCGGTCAGTCCTTCGGCATAGGTCTTCCCCTTGCCCGCAAGATGGCGGAGCTGCACGGTGGNNTGCACGGTGGTAGCCTCATCCTTTCAGACCGTTCGGACATTGTGGAATTCGTGCTGTCAATTCCGATTAAGCTCGTGCAGAGTCAGACTGAGTTGCAGGAAGAGGCTGGCGAAGACCTCACGCCAGTTTCGAACATGCCCCTGCTTTTGATAGTTGAGGACAACGCATCCCTGCTAGGCTATCTCAAGCGCAAGCTTTCCTCGGAATACAAGGTTATAGCGGTTCCTTCTGCCGAGAAGGCGCTTGAAAAGATGTCCCGATACAAGGTGGACCTGCTGCTGACCGACCTTGGCCTTCACTCGATGAGCGGCGTGGAGCTTGTCGCCAAGGTTAAATCAACATCTTCGCTCGCCCATATCCCGATAATCGTGCTTTCGGCGGTATCGACCGTAAGGACCAAGATACGCTGTATGGAGAATGGTGCCGCCATGTATATAGAGAAGCCGTTCACCCTTGATTATCTTATGTCCTGCATAAAATCGGTCCTTGAAAACCGCAAGTCCATTAAGAATGCCTACGCCCCCGTGCCCGATGCAGGCGAAATGCTGCGGAATGCCCTGCCGGACAGGGATGACGAATTCATACGGCGTGTGGACCGTCTGATTGCGGACAATATTGCCGACCCGGGACTGAACAACAAGCGTATCGAGGAAGCCCTGTTTGTCAGCCATTCTTCCCTTAACCGCAGGATGAAGGAGCTTTTCGGAACCACTCCGAATGACTATATACGCAAGAAGAGGCTTGACCTGGCAGCGGAGATCCTGGGGCGCGGCGGCACCCTTGTCAGCGACGTCTGCTATGCGGTGGGATTCAATTCCCCTTCATATTTTGCCAAATGTTTCAAGGAACGCTTCGGCGTGCTTCCCGCAGAATATATAAAAGGGAAAAATGTTGCACCTGATGAAGAATAATTTTCATCGCGCACGCGCGTATTTTGCTACATTTGAGTGATACGAATTTTATTGTCAATAACCATAAAAATAATGAAAAAACAAATCCTGACACTGATTGGAGCGCTTGCCGCACTCACCGCTGCAGCGCAGAACGGACCTGTTAAAATGTGGGAAGGCACGATCGACCTCCCCACCTACCGGGTTGACGCACCTGAGAAAGCCCCGCTCTTTGAACGCGATTTCGCATACCAGAGGGCAAAGCGCGGAGTTTATCCCTATGCGATGAACGACAACCCTACCCGCGTCAAGGTGGATTCCACCCACAGGGCGCTTTACCTTGAGAACGACTACATCAAGGTCTGTGTCCTTCCCGATATCGGAGGCCGTCTGCTCTACGCTACCGATAAGACCAACGGTTATGAAATCTTCTACCGTCAGCATGTAATCAAGCCCGCCAACGTAGGTATGCTCGGCGCCTGGATTTCCGGAGGCGTGGAATGGAATGTGTTCCACCATCACCGTGCTACCAGCCAATATCCCATAGACTATAAACTCGTCGATAACCGCGACGGCTCCAAGACCATCTGGGTCGGAGAAATCGAGAACCGTCACCGCATGAGCTGGGCCATAGGTCTCACCCTTTATCCTGAGACCAGCTACATCCAGGTTACCGGCCGCTTCTTCAATGACAGCCCGGACCGCAACTCCATGCTGCACTGGAACAATGTGGCGACGCACTCGAACGAGAACTACCAGATCATCTTCCCCGAGTGTACGAAGTTCGGTATGTTCCACCACAAGCTCAGCCACATCCACTGGCCCGTTGCCAATGAACCCTACAAGGGGAACCCCGATTTTATCGGCGTGGATGTCAGCTACTGGCGCAACCTTCCTTCTCTCACCGGTGATTCCGTGTTCATCCAGGATCTGCAGGACGATTATGTAGGAGGATATGACTACGGTGCAGATGCCGGAACCATGCTTGCCGGCAACCACAATATCTGCAAGGGCGGAAAGTTCTGGACCTGGGGCCCGAAGGCCTACGGTCACGCCTGGGATTGCGTTACCCTTACCGATTCCGACGGAGCCTATGTAGAGCTGATGACCTCCGCCTATTCCGACAACCAGCCAGACTACTGCTGGCTCAACCCTTATGAGACCAAGGAATTCACCGCATACTGGTACGGCATCCGCAATCTCCGTCACGTGAACAGGGGTAACGAAAAGGCCACCGTGAATATGGATATCGATCCTTCCGGAGCCATCCACGTAGCCGCAAACACCACCCGCATCCGCAAGGGCGCGAAGATCGAGGTGAGTCACGACGGCAAGGTCCTCTACAGCAAGACCGCCCTCATCGCTCCCGACAAGCCCTTTGCCGATGATTTCAGCGTCCCCGCCGAGGAGGTCGCCGATCCCACTGCGGTCGTGATGAGCCTCTACAGCGCCGAAGGCGAACTGCTCATCGACTACCATCCCTTCAACCACGACATCAATTCCCCGCTCCCTGAAGACCTTCAGCCGGTCAATCCGGACCCGAAGAGTATCAAGAACACCGAGGAGTGCTACTATGTCGGTCTGCGCAACCTGCAGTTCCATAATGCCCACGTGAACCCCAACGACTATTTCTATGAGGTTCTGCGCCGCGATCCCGGTGATGTCCGCGCCAATACCCGCCTGGGTGTATTCTTCCGCAAGAACGGTGATTTCGAGCAGGCCAAGAAGCATCTGCGTACCGCACTTGCCCGCCAGACCGCCAATTACACCCGTGTAGCCGACGGAGAGTCCATGTACAATCTCGGACTTATTCTCAAGTCGGAGGGTAACTGGCGCGACGCAATCGACACCCTCTACCGTGCAGCCTGGGATTACCAGTACGCTTCTGCGGCATACTTCCAGCTTGCTCAGATTTCCTCCATCAACGGCAAGGCGGTCCAGGCTCTCCAGGAGGCCTCGATGGCCGTCAACTACAACGGCATGAACATCGATGCCAAGAACCTCAAGACCACCCTTCTGCGTCTTGCAGGAAAGAAGGCCGAGGCAATCGCCCTCGCAAAGGACGTCCAGACCTTCGATCCCCTGAACTATTATGCCACCCGCGAGCTCGTGCTTCTGGGCGCCGTTCCCGAGGCGGAATTTGCGAAACTTCTCCGCGGAGTGCCCGAAAGCTACCTTGAGCTTGCGCTTTATTACTTCAACAACGGTTTTGCTGCAGACGGTGCCGATGTCCTCGCAAAGGCCGAGGCCGCGAAGCCTTATCCTACCACCGAATACTACCTTGGCTATCTTGCCGACATCGCAGGCAACAGCGAAGAAGCCGCTGCCTGGTTTGCAAAGGCGGAGCAGGGGAGCATAGACTATGTATATCCTTTCCGTCTGGAGACCGTTCGTCCCCTTACCAAGGCGCTCGAATACAATCCGCAGGCGGCGAATACCTGGTATTACCTGGGTAACCTGTGGTATCAGAAACAGCCCGAAAAGGCTCTCGAAGCCTGGACAAAGGCAGTGGAGTGCAATCCTTCCTTCGCCATGGCTCTGCGCAACATAGGCTGGTATTGGCGCTTCAAGGATGAATATTCAGTCAAGGACGCTTCCGACTTCGGAAAGGCTCTCGATTTCTATGCAAAGGCCATCGCAGCAGATCCTTCGTCCGCGATGTTCCTTACCGAATGCGATGAAATCATGCAGCAGGTGAACGCACCGCTCGAAGACCGCTACAATCTTTTCGCAGGGAAGAAGGAGGTTTACGAGAAGCGTTATGACAGCGAGGTACGTGCCCTCCGCCAGATGATCCTGAAGGGAGAATACCTGCCTGTGTTCGAATCCCTTACCACCCGTGAGTACAGCCGCCGCGAGCATATCGACGACCTGCATGACACCTATGTCGATCTCTGCCAGCTGCTTGCTCTGCAGGCATGGCAGGAAGGCGACAACGCAAAGGCCCTCGAGTATCAGCTTGCTTCCAACGAGTATCCCGAGAAGATGGGTTATGCCCACCTCGAGTACTATGCCCGCGACGCACAGGTTTACTACAATATCGGGCTTGCCTACGAGAAACTTGGAGACAGCGAGAGCGCAAATTCCTGGTATGGGAAAGCCGCGAACGTGGAGGTCAAGGATAAGGATGCCAAGTATCTCTATGAGAAGGGTCTGGCACTTACGAAGGTCGGTCGCAAGGCCGAGGCCCGTCCGCTCTATAAGCACATTGTCAAGTGCGGAAAGGCTCAGTACACCGAATACTTCAACCGCTTCTTCGAGAGCTTCGATCGCGGACCTTTCGAAGAGGAAATCAATGCTGATGCCTACTACACCCAGGCAATCGGCTACAAGGCCCTCGGACGCAAGTGCAAGGCACGCAGGTTCTTCAAGAAATCCCTCGCCGAGCGCAACGACGGAGTGTGGGCCAACTATTACCTGAACAATTAAGATTTTCGATGAAACGGCTGATCCAGCTATTGCTTATCACTGCCTGCCTCTTCCCTGTAAATAGCGGAGCGGCAGGCAGGAAGAAGGCAGACAAGAATGCCATTTGTGACGAATTCGACGTGTTTCTGCTGATAGGACAGTCGAACATGTCGGGCAGGGGCTACCTTTTCCCCGATGACAAAAGGGTCATTGACGGCGTGTTCCTGTTGGATTCCGACGGCAAGGTCGTACCTGCGTCTCAGCCGCTTAACCGATATTCTTCGGTCCGGAAGAAACTCGGGATACAGGCTATGTGTCTTGGCGGTTCTTTCGGATACGATATCTACAAGGCTACCGGCAGGAAAGTGCTTCTTGTCGTCAACGCCCGGAGTGAGACTTCAGCTCGCCAGTGGCTGCCTGATGCGTACCCCGTTATAGCCAAGGCTTCCAGTGACGACCTTTTCAATGACGGCGAAGAGATTCCGGGGCTTTTCGAGGAGGCTGTACGCAGGACGAAAGAGGCCATGCGTTACGGTAAGCTTAAAGGCATACTTTATCATCAAGGCGAACAGGACGCTTATGAAAAATATGCGCCGCTCTGGGGGAGCAAGGTCGCTGACATCGCTTCGTCCCTCAGGTCCGCGCTCAAGGCCAGGGACGTCCCGTTCGTCGTGGGGGAGATGAACCACAATTTCCGCCGTTCTGTTTTTCTGAATCCTGAAATCCAAAAAATCCAGAACATGATTCCAAACAGCGACTGGGTAAGTGCCGAGGGGTGCAATATAAACAAGGACAATCTGCATTTCAGCCGTCAGGGGGTCACCCTGCTCGGTCACCGTTATGCCGAAATCATCCTCCAGATGGCCTATGGATTCAGCGCGGCTGCGGCAGTGGCTGCCTGCAGTCCCTCGACCATAATCCCTTATACCGAACCGCAGTCCGCAGTTTCCGGACTGGTGACGCTCTGCGACTTTGACAGGCATACTTGCGACATCGGTACGGCCAATGCCACCTTTAACGTTGAACCCAATCCTGTAAAGGACGACCTTAATCCATCGGCCCTGGTCGGTTGCATTACGACCAACGGCGGAACCTGGGATTGCATTGCCTGCAATACGACCTGCCCTCTTGACTATGCGCTCGGGAAGGCTGAAATCCGCCTCAAGGTACTTCCACCCCGCGACGGTGCATCCCTTTCAATAAAGCTTGCCCCTCTGAACAGCGCGACCTGCGAGGCTGTCAAGCTGAGCGCCTTTACTGGATCGGCAGGAGTCTGGCAGGAACTTGTGTTTGACATTTCGGAGTACAAGGAGTATTCCAACTATTTCCGTAAAATCTACATCATGCCAGACGGAGGCGAACGCGTCAAAGGGACCTGGTATTTCGATGACCTTATGATTCCGGATGAGGATATCTCGTCACTGAGTCTTTTCAAGCGGGCTGAACAGCGTATGCTGCCGGACAAGTCGAAGCCCTGGATGAGCAATTCAATCGCCAACCCGCAGGTGCTTTATCCCTCCCAGACCATCGACGGCAAATGGTGGCTGCTGGTTCGTGGGGGTGACGGCAAGAAGGGGCAGCTTGGCTATTATACCCAGGAGCCGTCACTGTTCAATCCTCTTGGCCCGTGGAAGTATTATGAGGGTAACCCTGTGATTTCCAATGGATTCAACGGCGACTATGACGAGATAAGCGTAATCGACCCCTGCGGTTTCACCGACAACGGGACATTCTATTATTACTATAAAGGTACTGACGCGCAGCGGAAGGTTCACGTGCTGATTGGTACCACCCGGAATGGCTGGACCTTCAACAAGGTGGAAATACCATGGAAGAAGGAATGCGGCGTGGCAGACGTTTTCAAGTGGAACGGGAAGTATTACCTGTATGTCGCAAGGCGGATCTATGTATATGACGACCCCCTGAGCGGAGACGAAGCCAGGGAATACGAAATTATCCAAAAGGGCGGGGCTCCCGACAACTGCGACTGGTATTCTATCAACGGCGGCAAGATTTTTAGGTTGGAGGGTGTTGACAAATGGTTCCTCTGTTATCAGGCAGGAACCGTCCACGGAGATTTTCCCGAACGTTTCCATCTTGCCTATTCCGATGATCTCGTGCATTTTACCAAGGTACAGAATCCCCAGCCGCTCTTTACCAGGGGACCGCGCGGAGCCTGGGACCAGGGCGCCATCTGGGCTCCTACCGTTTTTGAGCACGAGGGTACCCTCTACATGTACTACGAAGGTTGGGGCAAGGAAGGCGATGTCCCCAACCGTGACGGCCTGTATTTCCTTGACGGCCAAGGCGCACATTCTGAGATTGGTATTGCCACCTGTTCCAAGAAGGACTTCCTTAAATGGTGCGGCCTGTGAAATTGAGATTCCTGACAATATCCGCCGTCCTGCTTCTTGCCGCCGCATGTTCGGTGCGGGAGCAGGACTCTGCGGCTTTATCGGAGTTCAGTTTTGCTCTTCCTTCGGACGAGGTCGGCACACGTGTCTGTTTCGGAGAGTTTTCCGGACAGCGCTGCCCTCTTCTTTGGGCTGCAGGCGACAGGGTGATGGTGAACGGACTGTATTCTTCGTCCGTGTCCGCTTCCAAAGCGGGTATCCGCTCTGTGGTCCTTACCGTCAGCGGCAGTCCGGTCGCCCCTTATCATGTCGTTCATCCTGCGGGAGCCTGGCGTGGGGAATCAGTGCCGTCCGGAGTCGCTTTTCCCGCAACCCAGACCCATAAGCCCGGCTCCTGTCCTGCAGCGAGCACGGTACTTGCCTGCAAGACAGACGACGCCGTTTCGGTGCAGCTTTCCTCCCTTTCGGCCTATATAAGACTGAATGTTGCGAAAGGCTCATACGACGGTAGCTTTACCAAAATCACCTTCTGGGGAAATGACGGTGAAGCGCTTGCCGGCGAGTTCGCAATCAGTTTTGACGCAGACGGAAGGCCGGTTCTCGGGGAGGCGGTGTCAGCGGAAAATACCGTGACGCTTACGGGACTCTCCGAGACGGGGGAGTATGTGATTGCAATCCCTGCACAGAACTTCGCCAAGGGCTTCACTGTAACCGTTTATGGTAGCAAATCGGACTTTATGCGCCTGCGCACTTCGTCTTCGGTGACCTTCGAGCCGGGAGTGCTGATAAATGCCCCTGCAGTTACCTATTCTGCGAACGGATATATACTTGGAGCTGACACTCCAGACGGTATTGATGAGGAGAACAGCGATATTGTTCTCCTTACCGACTTCGAATCCCGCTATTGTGAGAGGATAGGAGTTTCGGGGGTGAATGCACAGACCGTTGCCAATCCTTTGCAGGATAAGCTCAACCCTTCTGATTCCTGCCTTCGCGTCGCATCCACCGGAGGTGCGTACGATTGTCTGGCGATGTATTCGCCGTTCTGCCTTGATTATGCGCTGCGTCGCGGGGAAATCCGCCTGAAGATTCTGCCCCCCAGGGATAATGCCATGTTCGCTATCAAACTTTCCCCGACCAACACTGCAACCTGTCCTGAAACCATAATTTCCGCAAGGGCTGGAGCAGCGGGGGAGTGGGGTGAAGTGGTCTTCGATATTTCCGGCTACGGCGAATATTCCAATTTCTACCGCAGGATTTACTTCTATCCGGATTATTCCCTGAAGATGAGCAGTGTCTGGTACATAGACGACGTCATGGTACCGGACGACGACATTTCAGATTTTTCCCTTTTCCGCAGGGTAGGGACTCCGCTGCTTCCAGATATATCCAGGCCCTGGATGTGCAATTCCATAGCCAATCCCGAGGTCCTTTATCCTTCGGAGACTATTGACGGAAAGTGGTGGCTGCTTGCCCGGGGCGGTGACGGTACCTATTCCAGGCTGGGGTACTATACCCAGAATGCCTCAAGCTTCAATCCCCTTGGCCCCTGGAACTATCATTCCGGCAATCCTGTAATCGACATTAACCGTTATGCCTTCAATATAGACGGCATACAGGCCATTGACCCCTGCGGCTTTACCGTTGAAGGGAAGTTCTATTTCTATTATAAGGGGATGGGCTGGGATTCTTCTTCCGAATCCGTGACCAATAACGTGCTTCTTGCAACCACTACCGACGGAGTAAACTTCACGAAGGCGGCTTCTCCCTGGAAGATTGACTGTGGAGTCGCCGATGTGGTTAAGTGGAACGGCAAATACTGGCTCTATGTGGCGAGGCGCATTTATGAGTTTACCAATCTTATGAGCGGGGACGGAGCAGTCGAGCATGCGGATATAATCACCCTTGGCGGTGCCCCCGACAACTGCGACTGGTATTCTATAAACGGAGGCAAGCTTTTCCGTCTTGAAGGCGTGGACAAGTGGTTCCTCTGCTATCAGGCCGGTACGCGCAATCCGGACTTTCCGGGGCGTTTCCATCTGGCTTATTCTGATGACCTTGTCAACTGGACCAAGGTGAACAATAACAAGCCTCTCTTTACCAGGGGACCACGGGGAGCCTGGGATCAGGGAGCAATCTGGGCACCGTCCGTATTTGAATTCGATGGTACCCTTTATATGTATTACGAGGGATGGGGAGTCGAAGGGGATGTTCCCAACCGTGACGAACAGTATTTCCTGAACGGCAGCGGCGGTCATTCCCAGATCGGTATTGCTGCCTGCTCAAAAGCGGATTTCCTCTCCTGGTGCGGATTTTGAAAATTCAGACAGATATGCGTAAATGTTTAATCGTTGTTTTATTGCTGGCAATTGCGGGCTTCTCCGCAACGGCAGCAGGCCGTGCCCAGTGGACTACTGAGGAGGCTCAGGAATGGTGGGCTAAAACCGAATGGCCCCTTGGATGCAATATTACCTTAGCTGCCGGAGATGCTTTGCCCGGCAGTTTGGGTGCCGATCTTGAAAAATGCCGGCAGCTGGGCAGCAATACGGTGCGCCTGATCCTGGAATGCCCTGCAGCCGATGCCGCAAAGGTCCGAAAGCTGCTGTCGCAGGCCCTTGCCGCATTGCAGGCGCCGGGAATAAAGGCTGCCGTAGCATTGTATCCGGGTAAAGGGCTTTCCGAAACTGAATTCAATGCTTTCGTAAAGACGGCGTCTGCGCTAGTTTCCGCCTTTTCGAAAGAAAGCGGCATCCTCTACTGGAACCTGCTTCCCGCTCCCGTGGAGACGCTTTCAGCATTCTGGGAGATTCCCGCTCCTGTTTCGGCACTGTTCTCCGCCGTACGGTCGGCCGGCCCTTCACAGCCTCTTTGCGGTACGGTAGCCTGTCCCTTTGTCTCCGATTTGAAGCCTTTCGGTCGTATGGATATTTTTTCTTCCGTATGCCTGGAATCCGATATTATCGCTTTCAGTTCAGACGGCTCATATCCGGAGCTGATGGATTTCCAGAAAACACTTGCAGTTTTCCGTCGTCCGGTCATTTGCGAGGGATTCATCAATCATGCTGCCGATGCCACCTTCGACCGTCTGCTGCCTCAACTCAAGACCGAAAAGACAGGTGCGATTTTCAATCTCTCCGACGTATGGCCTGACGGAGAGCACCCGTACAGTCTGGCAGAGCCTGACATGATAGCACGCATAGCGATGTTTAAGGATAAGGCCGGAAAAGGCGCTTCGTGGCAGATCAAGGGCTGGGGCGTCACTGCTCCGAACCCTTCCAGGGTAAGGCAGTGGAGCGAGAAACAGGCCCGTGACTGGTGGACGAAGCAGGAATGGCCCGTTGGTTGTATGATGACTCCGCGCGGAAGCCGCAACCAGTACGGTGTGTGGCAGGCGTCCACCTTCGACCCTGCGATCCTGACAACGGAGTTCAATGTGTGCAAACGCCTTGGTTTCAACGTGGTCCGTATGTATCTTCACGAAGATATGTGGTTCCAGGATGCGGAGGGGTTCAAGGAAAGGATAAACGAGGTGTTGGATATAGCCTATTCAAGGGGAATACGCATCACCTTTACCTTCTGCACCAACGGCGGCTCCAGCCGCCCCACCCCGGACGGGGTGCAGCCCGCAGGTGCGGGCTGGGTGCAGAGTCCCAAGGACCCTATCTTCTTCGATGAATCCAAATGGCCCCGCTTCAAGGAATACATCCAGGATATACTCCGTACTTTCGCCCACGACGAGCGTATATTTTACTGGCTTCTCTGGAATGAGCCGGAGAACCTGATGAGCGCGCAGGGCAAGAAGTCCGGCTACGGTCCCCGTGACGTGATGAAGATAATGTCCCGGATGTATGAGTGGGCCTGGGAGGTCCGTCCAGACCAGCCGCTTGCCTCTTCTCCCTGGGTGCCCTTCAATCCCAACGGGACACATCGTATCCGTTACGACGTGGAGGCATTCGCCTTAAGGTACTCCGATATTGTAGTGTTCCATTGCTACAGGCCCCCGCAGGTGTTGGAAAATTATATTGATTGTCTGTCGCACATGCGCCGTCCCATGGTCTGCGAGGAATATATGGCCCGTAACCTGGGCTCCTTCTTCGACCTTTATCTGCCGATCTTGAAGCGTGAGAAGGTTGCTGCCATCAACTGGGGTCTTGTGCATTCTATGTCTCCGGGCGAGCAGCCAGATGCAGTCTGGCAGCACGGCATATTCTATAACGACGCCGTCACGCCCTATAACCAGGCGGAAGTGGATTACATCCGGAATTTCCTTTCCGACAAGTCCGGTGCCGGCACCGCTCCCCAATATCCGATTTACAAATAATTTGTATACTGATATATGAAAAAGATCCTCATTGTTCTCGCATTGTTCTCGCTTTGCCTTAATGTTGATGCCGCAAAGAAGAAAAAAACCGACCCCGTACCTGCAAAATCAGTCTGTACCCAGTGGACTCCTGAACAGGCCCGTGAGTGGTGGGCTGACAAGGAGTGGCCGGTCGGCTGCTGCTTCGTTCCCTCCTATGCCGTGAACCAGTTCGAGATGTGGCAGGATGAGACCTTCAACATCCCTGTCCTCGACAAGGAATTCGGTATCTGCGAGGAACTGGGCTTCAACCTTGTACGCATATATCTTCACGAAAAGCTCTGGTGGGCTGATGCCGAAGGCTTCAAGAACAAGATAAACAAGGTGCTGGACCTCTGCGCCTCCCACGGCCTGAAAGTGACCTTCACCTTCTGCACCAACGGCGGAAAAGAACAGGAACTGGGACCCCAGCCGGAGCCCAGGCAGGGTATCCACGGCGGCGGTCAGTGGTGCTGCAGCCCTTCGACGGAAATGATGAACAACCCGGAACTGTGGCCCCGTTTCAAGGAGTATCTTCAGGATATCCTCCGCACTTACAAGGATGACGACCGCATCCTTTACTGGTGCCTGCAGAATGAACCGGAGAATATCAAGAAGGACCGTGACCCCCTGGAATGGATGAAGGCTCTCTACGAGTGGGCCTGGGAGGTCCGCCCGTCCCAGCCGCTTTCTTCGCCGGTATGGCAGAGGCCCGGATTCCACGGCACAGCTACCAAACTGGATCAGATAGTCGTGGCGCTCGGTTATTCCGACATCATTACCTTCCATTGCTATTACGGCCCGGATGAACTGGAGACCTTCATAAAGATGCTTTCCCGCTTCCGCAGGCCCATGGTCTGCCAGGAATACATGGGACGTACCCTGGGCAGTACCTTCGAGTTCTGTATGCCCATCCTTAAGCGTGAGAAAGTCGGAGCCCTGAACTGGGGTCTCGTCGAGGGCAAGTGCAAGTATCGCTATCCCTGGGGGCACAAGCCTGAGCAGGGGGAACCGGAGATTTGGTTCCACAGTATTTTCTGGGAGGATTATACGCCCTGGCGCGAATCCGAAGTGCTTTTCATCAAGAATGAGACGGCAGACAAATCCGTCGCCGGCAAAAACCGCAGGTATCCCATTGAATGAAAATTAAATCACTGATTTTCCTGGCTGTTCTGGCTGTATCCTGCAAGGGGGTACAGCCTGAAGCCATATACAAAACGGTACTGGAGGCCGGAATATGTGAGTCTAAGACCGCGCTCGGTGACAAGAGCGGCTCGACATATTCCATCTTCTGGACATCTTCAGACGTATTGTGCGTCAACGGTAACAACTCGACATCCGTTTCCGTCAAGTCTGATGCACGCCAGGCTTCCTTCACATTTTCCGGAACCCTGAACAGCCCGTACAACGCGATCTGCCCCGCCTCAGCCGTGAAGTCCTATTCAGCCGGGACCTATTCGATCGATCTTCCCGCCGTTCAGGGCTGGACGGAAGGCGGCTACGATCCCGCAGCGGCTGTGATTTGCGGTACTGGCAGCAATGCCGACGTTACCCTTTCTAACGCAATGGCCTTCCTGCGAATAGTGCCGACCAATGCCAATAGCGCGTTGCGCCTTCGCAAGATAGTCGTAAGCGCTCCGGAAGCCCGCCTCAGCGGTTCATTCACTGTGGATTGCTCTACGGCGGCACTTACCCCCGCATCCGGCAGCGCTGCCGTTACGGTCGATTGCGGAGAAAGCGGAATAGCCTTCGGTACTCCGGTGATCGTTGCGATTCCCGCGGGAGTATATTCCAACGGTATCGCGCTACGTATAATCGATACCGACAGTCATTTCCAGGATATACGTTCAAGCGCAAGTTTCACTGCTGCCGGCGGCATCATGTACAAGACTTCGCCCTCTTACGTACCTGCGGGAACCTTGCTTGACGGCGATACAGGTAGTGCTTCAGACGGCGAAGAAGGGGTCCCCGGTCCTTTCGGTGTCGCAGTGCGCATCGGTATCATGGGAGACTCCATCTCCACTTTCAAGGGTTGGATACCGTCGCAGTTTGCCGCATACTATCCGCATACCAATAGCACCAACGGCAAGAGCCTTACCGAAGTGGAACAGACCTGGTGGTACCGTCTCATCTACGACCTTATGCCCTGTGCTGAACTTGACAAGAACCTGTCCTACAGCGGGTCGTTCGTAACTAAGTTAGACGACGGCAAGGCCAGGGACGAGTGGACCTTCCCCACCCGCTGCGAAATGTATCAGAGCCCGGACATAATTATTCTGCACGGTGGAACCAATGACCGTGGAGTGAGCCGCGGAGCGATGGTGCCCCTTGGAACCTATGACTACGGTGTGGCGGTAGATCAGCTTGACATACGAGCCTTCCGTTCCGCATATATCAAGACTATCCTCCAGCTCCAGGCCAATTATCCGGGAGTCAAGATAGTCTGCCTGATCAACAGCGTCCTCTACAAGGAGAATCTTGAAGACGAGACCAAGAATTATAAGCTGCTCGGAGAATCCATACAGACCATTGCCGATCATTACAACCTTCCCGTAGTGAGCCTCAAGGACCTTTCTTACGGGACTCTTGACGGACTTCATCCGGATCCGGACGGCTCCCTTGTAATTGCCAATCTGGTATATACCCGCCTTGCGCAGGAAGGCCTGCTCAACTACAAACGCCCTGTAAATTAATAACACACTGACGATCTGAAAAAGTTTTTGACTGCGGTTTTAGCACTGACTATGCTGATTTTTCCGGCAGCGGCACAAGATATTGCCGGAATAGACAATAGTAAATTGTGTAAAAGTTTATTGATTGAAAAATTTGGCGAGCCGACAAACTATTACAGGAATGTTGATGACTTTGGAGAAGTTAAGGAGTGCTTTTACTTCGGAGATGATTACATCGAAATGAATGATAATCATATCGTATGTTACATAATTAATACTCCCAAAATTGCTGTCTTGGAATATCTTAAATCCGGAGGGCTTAAAGTTGGTGAAAATCTTTTTAAAGCTCTTGCGTCATCCAGGAATGTATATACGCTATATAAAGATGAATATGGAAAGAATAGGCACTCGTTGCGTATAAACCAGTCTGATTTTCCAGATAAAATTACTACGGATGATGAGGGCGTTATTCTATATATGACTTATTCAGAACACTGATTTTATTGCCATGAGAAACAACTATGTATTTGTTTTCATGCTAGCCATTATAATTGTTATTGGAGTGCCGTCTTCTTGCGATGCTACCCATACTGCTGATGAAGTAATTCCTTCAGAAGACAAAGTACTTGATGCAGTTATTTTGTCGAAAGCAAAGTTATCAATATTTGCGAACCTTAACCCCTATAACTTATGTACTCAATCTAAGACTAGTGAATTGAGCAGTGGATCATACNNGTTTTAGCACTGACTATGCTGATTTTGCCGGCAGCGGCAAAGAAGAAGGCCGTGAAGCCGGCCCCGAAGCCTGTTCTGGAAGTTCCCAACCTCAGGTTTGCCCTGAATGAGGATGCTTCGCGCGGAGTATTCATTATCGCCGGCAAAGAGGATGATGCCTTTTCCGACACGGATTTCTGGCGCCTCATCCTGGACGACGGACTGCGTACCGAGATTCCCGTACTTGCGAGCAAACAGAAGGGCAGGGTTACGGTTTCCGACGGAAGCCTGCTGGTCGAGTATGACAAGCTCGTTTCCGAATACGGGGATGTCTATCCCATCAGCTTCAGCGTGAAAATCGAGAAGGAAGACGGACTGCTTAAGTTTACACCCTCGGTAGAAAACAAGGCTGAAGGCGTGCGCGTAAACGAGTGTTTCTGCCCCATGGCCGACTTCCGCTCGCTCTGCGGCGAAAAGTCGAAGGATGCACTGTACTGGCCTGACGGCCCCGGTGTGCGTCATAAGGATCCCTGGAAGTGGATGGAGGGGATGACGGCTGCCTATTACAATCACGACGAGTATGAAACCCACGTCAATCTGGTCTATCCCCGTGCCTCGATGAGCTGGTATGGAATCCAATCGGCCGACAAGTTCCTGTATGTCTGCCGTCAGGATCCCGAGATGCGTTTCTGCTTCCTGAGCCTCCGCCACCGTATCGGCGGAGACAACATCACCTGCACCATCGACCATTTCCCCATGGCCCTTTGCGGTGAGAAACTGACTATGCCCTCCACCGTTGTCGGCCTGCTGGACGGTGACTGGCGCAAAGGTGCGGATACATACCGCGCCTGGGCTGAGAAGACCTTCTACAAGCCAGTCAAGATTGATGACTGGATGCGTACAATGACCGGATTCCAGCGAGTCATAATGCGCTCCCAGTACGGAGAAGATTATTATACCCCCAAGGACCTTCCCGCATTGTACCAGGAAGGTGCAAAATACGGTATCAAGACCCTTTTCCTCTTCGCCTGGTGGAAGGAAGGTATGGACAGGGCTTACCCCAAGTACGAAGAGGCTTATCCCGGTGCCTTCAAGGATCTGGCCGACAATATCCGCAAGGTTCAGGAGATGGGAGGCCGCGTTATCCTGGAGTGCAACTGCCATTTCATGGACCCGACCAGCGATTTCTACAAGCAGTATGGCGAGGAGTGCCGTCTGCTTGACATCAACGGAAACGAATACCGTCCTTCTTTCGTGTATGCCGGCAGGGGAGAACTCAGGCAGCGCCTGGGCAAGGTCCAGTTCCCGCTTGCCTGCGAGGGTTCGCCGCGCTGGCGCAAGCAGCTTGCGGACCAGGTCCGTATGTTGGAATCCTTCGGCCCCGACTGCATCTTTATGGACTGCTACGGCTTCTGTCCTTATCAGCTGTGTTTCAATGATAAACACGATCACGGAAACCGCACTGACGAGGCCTGGAAATATCACCGTATGATTTTCCAGGACGCTATGGATTTCTCTTACTCCACCGGCAAGGTTCTCGGCACGGAAGGAGTGACCGACATAGCGGGTGCATACTGCCAGCTGCTCCACGGCAACATCCAGGCGGACTACAAGGTCAAGAGCAATCAGTTCCCCCAGCTTTTCCGCTATACTTTCCCTGAACCGGTCACGACCGAACGCGGATTCCTTTCTTCCCGCGGTGATTACCGCAGGCAGGTCAAATGCGCCCTGGTGATGGGCGAACGCTACGATTCCCAACTCTGGGTCTGCCGTTCGGGCATGGCGGCCGATCCCGCCTATGCGGAACCTATGGGCTGGTGCGCTTCCAAACTCGACGAATGGGGCGAATACTTCTATTACGGCAAATTCACGGTAATAGACACCACTGAACTTCCTTATTATGTGAAGCGTTCCGAGTGGTACAATGCGGACGGAACCAAGATACTCCGCGTACTTTACAACGCGGCCGAAAATACCACGGCCCGCGTGTGCGGACTCAGTCTTGCACCGGACGAAATGCGTTTCGATGTTTTTGATGCCAAGAAATACATGAAATAAGAATTATGAAGAAATCAGGCTTAATATTGGGAATTCTCCTGTTTGCTGCCTGCAGCAAGGCGGAACTTGAGGGAGGAATGGTTTTTCACGCAACTGTCGATGAGAGCAAGACGGTTCTTGAAGGTACAAAGGTGCTTTGGTCCGCCGAAGACGGGATTGTCGTGAACGGAGTCAAGTCTTCTTCTACAACGGTCAACGAGGGAAGCAGGAGTGCTGATTTTACTTTCGGAGCTGCGCTGGACTCGCCATATTATGCACTTTACCCTTCTTCGGGCTTCGTGTCCGGTTCATATGTCCCCTCTGGCAGCCGCTACGGCAGCATTACGCTTCCTTCGGCCCAGAACTGGGTTGAGGGAAGCTTCGATCCGAAGGCTGCGGTCATGTATGGCTTTTCCTCCGGCTCTCCGGACGTGAATTTTGTGCTGGGAGTTGCGTTTATACGCTTTACAATAGATGGTGGTTACAAGGACCTGCCCGTCAAGCGCATAGAGCTGTCTTCACTTGGAGACGAGGATATGAGCGGCAAACTCGTGCTAAGGGCCGGCCCTGTGCTTGAACTTAGCGATGCGGTGCATAGCGGAGGTGTGAAACTTACTTCCGACAGCGGGATTCCGCTGGGGTCTTCCGCCATCGTGGCTATAGCACCCGGTACCTATGCTTCCGGAATCAAGGTCCGTATCGTGGATATGGAGGGGCATTTCCAGGATATCCGTTCCACAAAATCCTTCAGTGCCGAAGCAGGCAGGATATACAATACCTCGATAAACTTCGTACCTACCGGAACTATAATCGAGGGTGGTACCGGCAGTAATCAGGAATCCGGCGGTATCCCGGACGAACCTTCCAGGCTGAAGATACTCTTCATCGGAAACAGCCATACTGTGGATGCCACCGACCTGCTGCCCTTCATGCTGAACAGTGCCGGAGTGCGTAACGTTGAGATGACCCGCGTGTATCACGGCGGCTATTATCTTGTAGGTTACAATACCAACTATACACTTGCAAACAACTGCTCCATTATGACCTGGAAACCGGGACAGATGAGGTTCCGCGGCAGGCTCAAGTCCGAAAACGCGCTTGTCGATGCCGTCGAAGCAGGTCCTTATGACATAGTGGTAATGCAGGAATTTGCCGGCTCCAGTTATTGCTGGACCTGGGACAAGGACAATTATGCCGAGCGTGCGGCCGTAAGCGGCCTGATTTCGAAGGTCAGGGCAGTCAGTCCTTCTGCCAAGATTTATTATTATCTCTCCCACTGCTACGGAAAGGGGAATTCCAACCTCATCACTTATTTCGATGACGACAACGTTGCGCAGTTCGATGCCATAATCGCCGAGAATGCCCAGCATTTGATGGATCCGGCCGAAGGCTTCGGATTTGAGCGTATGATATCCACTGCGGCGCTCGTGCAGAATTTGCGCGGCAGCAGGATGAATGTCGATAACGGCAAGGATATGTTCCGCGGCGATGCGCTTCACATGGATTACGGCGCCGTCCGCTGGGCCGGGGCCTGCCTCCTGTGGCGTGTTCTGCTACAGGATCGTCTCGGCATCAATTATAAGGATGTGCCTTTCCGCTTCAGGGAATTCTATCCCCGCAAGGACCAGTACACTACGCCGGTTACCGACGGTAATATCGATGTGCTTTATGCCGCTGTGGATGCGGCTTACGAGCATCCGATGGAGATTACGGATCTTTCGGCTCTTGCCGCCGGCACGGATTACGTCTATCCTGACTATGCGGAACATCCTGAGTATATTTCAACCCTGGACCTTACGGGCGTTGACGTGGATCCCGTCACTTTCCCCGTGGAATTTACCATTGGCTGGCCCGGCGGTGAACCTGCAATACCGAGCTCCGGAATTGCAGCCAACCAGGGTTTCTGGTTCCCTCACGGAGTGTGGATCGCCACCCAGCAGCAGGCGATTGCCAAGTGGGTTGCCGTTTCCCGCCCTGATCCCAACCTGATATTCAACCGCACCTATACCAACAGTTCCACGGCGGAGAGCAACCTTTCCACTATCAAGGTTTCCGGGGTCTGGACCGGTGACTACATGGAGTTCGTGCTGCCTGTCAAAAACTTTGCAGCGGGTACTACCGTCAGCCTCTATATCCCGATGTATGTGGACCACGCTCCTATTTTCTGGTATTTCGACTATCTTGACGGCGGCGTGTGGAAGTGCGACCACTCGGAGAAGACTTCATACGGCACGGATGCCACTTTTACGCGCGACTGTACGGTTGCGCTCGGCTACAAACTCAATTCCGTGACGGTAAACATGACCTTCGAGAATGCCGTGCCTGAAGGGTTCCTTCACTTCCGCGTGCGCTGCGCCGACGGAAGTATCCAGGCGGAGAGCGGCACCCCCGTACAGCGTGACAAGCCGAACGTCAATGCGGTCGGAGATGCGTATTCTTCGACCTTCTGCTTCTGGAGTACTACCCGTACCGCCGTGAAATTCTCAATAGTCAACTAAAATCTTTCCTGAGATGAAAAGACTTGTTTCCGCCTTTCTGTTTATCCTGGTTTTCTGCCTTACCCTTTCGGCCGGGCAGCAGAAACCGGTACGCATACTCTTTGTCGGGAACAGCCATACGGTTGACGCGACTGACCTCCTGCCTCCTATGCTCAACGGCTGCGGAGTGGAGAATGTTGAACTTACAAGAGTGTACAGGGGAGGTTACTGGCTGCAGGGCTTCTGGAAAAACTACGCAACTCCGGATTTCGTGTCGGTGATGACCTGGAAGCCGGGACAGTTGCTTTTCCGAGGAACGCTTAACCACGATTTTTCCCTTCAGCAGGCTGTGGAGGCCGGTCCTTACGACATAGTCGTGCTTTCCGAATATCCCGGACTGCCTTATGCCTGGACTTGGACGGAAGACGAGAGGGCTGCTGCTGCCGGATTGGTTTCCAAGGTTAAGGAAGCCAGTCCGGGTGCAAAGTTATATTTCTATCTTTCGCACTGCATGGGCAAAGGGCATAAGAAGCTTGTCGCCGAATTCGACAATGACAATAAGCTGGTGTTTGCCAGGGCGATAGAGGAAAATGCGAAGCACATTATGGACCCTGCCGAGGGCTTCGGCTTCGAACGCCTGATTTCCTGTGCGGCCCTGGTGCAGAACCTGCGCACCACGGGACTTAACAAGACCGGAGACCGAGACCTCTTCCGTGGCGATGCCATTCATATGGACTATGGTCTTACCCGGGTTGCGGGAGCCCTGCTTTTCTGGAAAGTGCTGATTACCCCGATTACCGGAATACAGCCTGAGGATACGGGATTCCGCTACAACGAGTTCTATCCTAATCCCAAGCGTTATACCACTCCTGTCACCGATGCGGAGTTCCCTGTTCTGATTGCTGCGGTAAACGCTGCTTATGAGCATCCGATGGAGATTACCGATATGAGCACCTTTGACGCCGTACCTGATTTCAGTGCAGTGAACGGCGCCATGTTCCTGAATACGGAACATCTTAAGGTGGAGCCTGTGACTTTCCCCGTGGAATTCAAAATAGGCATCCTTCCTGACGGACAGCCGGCCAACGCCCTGGGGCCCCAGCCCCATTGGATGTCATACGGTATCTGGCTTTCTTCACAGCAGCAGGCTTATGCCAAATGGGTTCCTGCGGCACACCAGACGGAGGAGAACGTTTATTTCAGGGATTTCAAGAGTTACAAGGATGTTTCCAAGAATATGTCTTCCATACGTATTCAGGGGATTCATACTGGGGATTATATGGAGTTCGTGATACCCGTGCAGGACTTTAAGGCAGGTACGGCCCTCAGGTTTGACGGAAACATGTCGTATGAAAAATCCTCCTGTTCCTGGCAGTTTGACTATCTTGACGGGGGAAAGTGGCGTAGCTGTAACGTCTCCGCCCCGATGGTGTTCACGAACGCTGTGGAATCCGGATTCCTTCATATAAGGCTACGTTGCAAGAATGCTGCGGAATCCGAGCAAAGCGGATCGCGCGTTCACCTCTGCTTCTATGGCAGTACTGCCAAGGCCGTAAGTTTCAGTATAAAGTAAAATATGAATATGAGGCGTCCCTTTCCCGTCCTTTTGTTCCTGGCCTGTGCCTGTACTTCCGTTCTCGATGACGGGCAGGACAGCCTGGGTTTCAAGGCGGTGATAGAGGATACCCGCACGGTCCTGAACGGAGTAAAGGTTTATTGGCAGGCTGGTGACGAGCTTAGTGTAAACGGCAATAAATCGACCGGAATAAACATTTCGTCCGACAGACGTTATGCCACTTTTGACCTGCCCGCCCTTAATCCTCCTTACAGGGCCGTATATCCGGCATCGGCGGTGTCGGGGAACAAGGTGGTGATTCCGGCTGCACAGACCTATACCGAATCCTCCTTCGACACCTCGGCGGCGTTGATGCTGGCTTATTCCCAATCGTCCTACCTGAGTTTCAGTCATGCTGTCGCTTACCTGAAATTCAATTTTGAAGGAGACCCCGGACATCCGATAAGCCGCATTGAACTGAGTTCGCTCGGCAACGAGGACATGAGCGGATTTTTTACTTTTGATACAGAAAACATCCGGCTTTCAGGAGGCGGAAATTCGGGAAAGGGAGTAATTCTGAATTCTGCATCGGGCATTCCTTTCGGTGTTCCGGTATATGTGGCTGTCGCTGCCCGCAATTACGCTTCCGGTATAAAGGTCAGGATAGTCGATCCGCACGGCTATTTTCAAGATATCAGGTCTCCTAAGGCTTTTGATGCGCAGGAAGGCTATGTTTATCGTACATCCCTGAAATTCATTCCTTCAGGAACGCTTCTTGGAGGTGCTACCGGCGGTGTAGGTGAAGGAGGGGAGGTTACTTTCCGCAATCCTGTATGGAGTTCCGGCTGGCCGGATCCTACCGTCTTTCCTGGGACCTCTCCCGGTTCCTATGTCTCATTTTCCACTGAGGGAACGTCGTGGAAGAATTATATATACAGCAAGGATCTAGTACATTGGACCAGCAGCGGTAAGAAATTGATTTCCAGTGCCTCGAATACTGCTTTTAAGGCTTTGTACCAGCAGCGCTGGGCGCCTCAGTATGTTTACCTTGCCGGCAGTCACCGCATATATCTTTCTGCCGTACATGCCGTGTCGGACGGAAAGGGCTCCGGCATTGCCGTATTCTCCTCTGACCGCGCCGAAGGGCCGTACGAATTCCTTAAAGTCATCACCTGGTCGCTTGATACAGGCATCAAGGACAGTATCGATCCCTTCATAGTGTCCGAGGGCGGCAAAGTCTGGATGGTGTTCGGCAGTACCGGGGGAGTGCATATCGTCGAACTTGCATCTGACGGGCTGTCAATTGCCGATGGAGCATCCTACAAGCATATTGCGGGAAAGGATGTAAATGAAGACAAGACCAGGATGAGCTGTTATGAAGGTTCCTATCTCTACAGGAGGGGAAACTGGTGGTATCTGTTCCTGAGCGCCGGTTATTATGCCAACAGCACATATTATCTGGTTGTGGGCAGAAGCACTTCCATAACAGGGCCGTACAAGGATATAAACGGTGTGGACCTTCTTGAGGGCAAGGCACCTGCGATACTATCCACGGAACCCGGAAACGAGCTTGTGTTCGGACCCGGACATAACGGGGAAATCATTACTGATGCCTCCGGTCAGGACTATATTTTCTACCATTGCCATTATAAAGAAAACGCACAGCAGGAGAGTTCCCCCAGGGTTCTTTTCCTGCAGCGCCTGTTTTGGGACGACGACGGCTGGCCTTACTTCGAAACCGGTCATCCCCTGCTTGAAGACAGAACCCCGTATTTGTGATGAGAAATTTCTTTTTGTCCTTGTTTGTCCTGCTGGCCTCTTTGCAGCTGTCCGGGCAGAAAATGTTCAGGAATCCTGTCAACATGGCTCATTGTGCAGATCCAACCATATTCAGGGGTGACTCCAACGGACGTTATATCTGTTTCTCCACGGAGCATCACACCAAGAAGAACTATATGGTAAGTACGGATCTGGTTAATTGGAAAGACAGCGGCAAAAAACTTATTTCCAGCACGGGCTATGCCGATTTATGTACGATTTACAGGCACCGGTGGGCTCCGCAGTATGCCTTTATCGGCGGCCGTCATCTGCTTTACCTTTCCGCCGTTCACGCGGAGCCTTCCGGCAAGGGGCAGGGGATCGCCGTGTTTTCGGCCGATGCCGCCGAGGGCCCCTATCATTTCGAGGCGATGATCACCGAGTCCCGGGAAACGGGCATCGAAGACAGTATAGACCCCTTTGTGGTAGAAGATGAGGGCAAGGTTTGGATGGCGTTCGGCAGTACCGGCGGCGTGCATATCGTGGAACTGGCCGCTGACGGCCTGTCGCTGGCCCCGGGCGCGAAGTACAAGCATATCGCGGGGGTCGAGGTCATCTATGACAGGTCGCGCAAGCGTTGTTATGAGGGTTCCTACCTCTACAAGCGCGGGGGCTGGTGGTATCTTTTCCTGAGCGCGGGATATTATGCCAATGCTTCCTATTACCTGCTTGTGGGGCGCAGCAAGAAAATCACCGGTCCGTACAAGGACCGCAACGGCGTCAACCTGATAGAGGGTCAGGCGCCGGCGCTGTTGAGTACCGAGCCGGGCAATGAACTGATGTACGGCCCCGGACACAACGGAGAAATCTTTACCGACAAGACCGGGCAGGACTATATGTTTTACCATTGCCACCACCGTCAGTCGCCGAATATGGAAGACAAACGCAGGCTTTTCCTGCAGCGGCTTTTCTGGGATGAAAAGGGCTGGCCGTATTTTGAAACCGGTCACCCGCTTGCGCAGGACGTGGCTCCTCAGTTATAGGTTTTCGTCGAAGAAAGCGGTGATTTTGGCGTTCATCTGTGCCCGCCATATCCCGCGTACATTGTGCTCCGAGAGGGGATAGGGGAAGTAATCCGGAAGTTTTCCGGCTTCCACGCAGGCCTGGATGAAACTCAGCGAATTGATGTTGAGCACCGTGGCGTCCAACTGCCCCTGCATAAGGAGCAACTTGCCCTGCAGGTCCTTTGCGCGGGCGATGAGACTGGTCTGCGCAAAGCCCTCCGGATTGGTCTGGGGCGTGTCCATATAGCGTTCGCCGTACATCACCTCGTACCATTTCCAGTCGATGACCGGGCCGCCGGCGACGCCCGCCTTGTACAGTGCCGGGTAATGGGTCAGCAGGGAGATGGCCATGAAGCCGCCGTAACTCCAGCCATAGACGCCGATGCGCTCCGCATCCACCCAGGGCTCCTGCAACAGCGCTGTCAGCCCCGCCACCTGGTCGGCCATTTCAGCCTGTCCGCAGCGGCGGTTGATGGCCTTTTCAAAGGTGGCGCCGCGGTTCTGCGTGCCCCGGTTGTCCTGTACATAGACCACATAGCCGCGCTGCGCCATCAGCATCTCCCACATCCGGATGTTCCCCAGCCAGGCGTGGGTGACCATCTGCGAATGCGGCCCGCCATAGACATAGTGGATGACGGGATATTTCCCCTCCGGCGTCCAGCCCAGCGGCTTGATGAGCCGGTAGTAGTTGTCGTATTGTCCGTCGGCGGATTTGACCGTGCCGAGTTCCACGCTGCAGACGGCGTAGTCTTCCAGCGGGTCCGGTGCCTGGACGGGGCCCTCGATGATGCGGCCGTCCTTGTCGCGGATCGCCTGTGCGGCCGGCAGGGCGGGACTGCTCCAACGGTCCAGGAAGGCGTTTTTCTCCGGCAGGGGCGTGATGCGGTGCCAGCCCGCTTCGGCGGTCAGTCGCCTGGGCTTTCCGGTCTGGATCTTCCCCTTGCGGGAAATGTTCAGCGGCATCGCGAACAGGTGGTTCTCCACGGGAGACACCTCGGCGCTGCAATAGTAGAGGCTGCGCCCGTCGTTGCCGACATAGCGGACATCGGCGTCACAGCAGGTCAGACGACGGATTTCCCGGCCCAGCGTATCGCAGAGGTAGAGGTTGCGCCAGCCGTCGCGGTTGTCCGTGCGGTAGAGAAACCAGTCGCTGCGGCCCTCGATGAAATAGAGCGGGTCCAGCGGCTCCACCCAGGCGTCGTTGTGTTCCGTGAGAATCGTGCGCTTGAAGCGGCCGTCGTCGCTGCGATAGGCGTTCAGGTGTACATCGTGCTGGCTGCGCGCGATGACCTGGAGATAGACGGTCTTCTCATCCGGTGCCCAGGTGACGCCCGCGAGGTAGCGTTCGTCGTCGAAGTCCGTGGGCGTAATGCAGACGGTCTTCCCGCTTTCCGTATCGTAGAGGCAGAGGCTGAGCCGTTCGGAAGCCATTCCGTTCATCGGGTATCGCAGCGGCATTTCGCTGCCCGTGCGCGAACGGATGTCCAGCAGGGGATACATGCTTACCGCGCGTTCGTCTTTGCGGTAGAAAGCCACTTTCCTGCCCGAAGGGGAAGGGAAGATTCCTCCGTCGATGCCGAATTCATTGCGTGAAACGCTCTCTCCGTACACGATGCCGTCTTCTTCACTGCGGGCGATGCAGACTTCGCTGCCGTCTTCCGCCAGCAGGAATACGCTGCCGCCGCTGGAGAAAAACCGTTCCGCAGCATCGTCGGCGCCGCTTTTCGCACCGTCCGGTTTCGGGGTGCGCGGCACCAGGCTGCCGTCCACCACGGCCTCCTGCGTCAGCAGCCGCCCTCCGGCATTCCGCTCCGGGAGTGTCAGCAGAATGTCCCTCTGTTGCGCTTCCGCAAAGAGGGACAAACTCAGGGCAAGTATTTGTAAAAAGTACTTTTTCAAGGAAGATTAGTCCAGCTTCGGGCCGGCGGCGACAAGGGCCTTTCCGGCGGCATTGCCTTCGTACTTGGCGAAGTTCTTGATGAAGCGGCCGGCGAGGTCCTTCGCCTTGGCTTCCCACTCGGCGGCGTCCTTGTAGGTGTCGCGGGGATCGAGGATGCCGGTGTCAACGCCTTCGAGCACCGTGGGGACGTCGAAGTTGAAGTAAGGAATCTTCTTGGTAGGGGCCTTGTCGATGGCGCCGTTCAGGATGGCGTCGATGATGCCGCGGGTGTCGCGGATGGAGATACGCTTGCCGGTACCGTTCCAGCCGGTGTTCACCAGGTAGGCCTTGGCGCCGCTCTTTTCCATCTTCTTCACCAGTTCCTCGGCATACTTGGTCGGATGCAGTTCGAGGAAGGCCTGGCCGAAGCAGGCGGAGAAGGTCGGGGTGGGCTCGGTGATGCCGCGCTCGGTGCCCGCGAGCTTGGCGGTGAAGCCGCTCAGGAAGTAGTACTTGGTCTGCTCGGGATCGAGGATGCTGACCGGAGGCAGGACACCGAAGGCATCGGCGCTCAGGAAAATCACCTGCTTGGCCGCGGGACCCTCGGAGTGCGGACGGACGATTTTCTCGATATGGTAGATCGGGTAGGAGACGCGGGTGTTCTCGGTGACGGACTTGTCCGCGAAGTCGATCTTGCCCGCTGCATCGACGGTGACGTTCTCCAGGAGCGCGTCTCGACGGATGGCGTTGTAGATATCCGGTTCGGATTCCTTGTCGAGGTTGATGACCTTGGCGTAGCAGCCGCCTTCGAGGTTGAAGACGCCGTCGTCATCCCAGCCGTGCTCGTCGTCGCCGATGAGCAGACGCTTCGGGTCGGTGGAAAGGGTGGTCTTGCCGGTGCCGCTCAGGCCGAAGAAGATGGCGGTGTTCTCGCCCTTCATGTCGGTGTTGGCGGAGCAGTGCATCGAAGCGATGCCCTTCAGGGGCAGGAAATAGTTCATCATCGAGAACATACCCTTCTTCATTTCGCCGCCGTACCAGGTGTTCAGGATGACCTGCTCCTTGCTGGTGACGTTGAAGGCGACGGCGGTCTCGGAGTTCAGTCCCATGGCCTTGTAGTCGTCCACCTTGGCCTTGGAAGCGCAATAGACGATGAAGTCGGGCTCCTGGTCGAATTCCGCCTGGTTCTGCGGACGGATGAACATATTGGTCACGAAATGGGCCTGCCACGCGACCTCCATGATGAAGCGGACCTTCATCCGGGTGTCCTTGTGGGTGCCGCAGAAGCCGTCCACCACGAAGAGGCGCTTGCCGCTGAGTTGCTTGAGCGCCAGGGCCTTGAGGGCCTTCCAGTTCTCCTCGGAGAGGGGATGGTTGTCGTTCTTGTAGGCGTCGGAGGTCCACCAGACGGTATCCTTGGAGTTGGCGTCCATCACGATGTACTTGTCCTTGGGGGAGCGGCCGGTGTAGATGCCGGTCATCACGTTCACCGCGCCCAGTTCGGTCACCTGTCCTTTGTCAAACCCTTCGAGGCCGGGCTTGGTCTCCTCGTTGTAGAGGACTTCGTAAGTAGGGTTGTACAGAACCTCGGTCGTCCCGTTGATTCCATACTTCTCAAGATTTATTTTAGCCATAATTTTTAGTTTTTAAACGATACTAACCAACAATCCCCAAAGGTAATAAAATTTTTCGTATCTTCGCCATAGAATTATGGAAGTCATACAAAGTTTTACCATTGACCATACCCGCCTGAAACCGGGTATCTACGTCTCCCGGGAGGACAAGGGATTTACTACCTTCGACTTACGCATCACGGAGCCCAACCGGGAACCCGCGGTGGCCCCTGCCGCCATGCACAGCCTGGAGCACCTGATGGCCACCTGGTTCCGCAATTCCGCCGTCAAGGACGACGTGGTGTACGTGGGGCCGATGGGCTGCCTCACCGGAATGTACATCATCATGACGGGACAGTACAGCGTGGAGGATATGCGCCGCCTGACCGTGGAATGCCTGAAATGGATCCTCACGCAGAAGGAAGTCCCGGCCACGCGGCCCGAGACCTGCGGGAACTACCTGTTGCACGACCTCCCGATGTGCCACTGGGAATCCGCCCGTTATCTGGACCGCCTGGAGCACGACTTCCACTCCGAATACGCCAAATTGCAGATTACCCTCAGCGACGGCCGTGTCTTCGCCGACGCATAAACTTCCGAATGTGAAAAGAAACGCGCTTGTTCTTGTCCTGGGGCTGCTCTGCCTCGCCTGTGCCCCCAAGGCGTCCGACTGGACGGACGCCAGTCTGACGGACATCCGGCCGGAAGGCTGGCTCAAAGAGAAACTCGTCGCCCAAAGAGAAGGGCTGACCGGCCACCCGGAGGCGCTGTCCTATCCCTATAACACCTGCCTTTGGGCGGGAGAGATCCCCCGGATGGGTACGCACGGCCAGGACTGGTGGCGCTACGAACAGACCGCCTATTACACCGACGGCCTCCTGCGTCTGGGCTATCTGCTGGACGATCAGGAACTGATAGGCAAGGGAAAGGCGGGAATCACCTACACCCTCGCGCATCCCTGGGAGAATGGTCGCCTGGGCTCTCCGCTGGTGGACAATACCTGGCCCTTCGCGGTCTTTTTCCGTGCCATCAAGGCGGACTATGACGTATCGCCGGAGGCCGCGACCCTCGAAGCGCTGCGCCGGCATTATCACTCCATTCCGATGGAACTGCTCATCCGCAAGCGCAATATCATCTCGCTGGAAGGAATGCTCTGGACGGCAGCCCGTACCGGCGATGAGGCCCTGGTGGCCCGCGCGGATTCGGCGTTCCGCTTCCGGAAACAACTGCTCGGGGACCAGGAGTTAAGCCGCGACGATTACGTCACGCCCGAATTCCTCACGGCCGAGAGCCGTTACAATATGCACGGGGTTACGATGAGCGAAATGCTGAAGTTGCCCATCCTGCTCTATGCCGCCACCGGTGACCCCTGGTACAAGGAACTGGCCGTTTCCTCCCTGGACCGCCTGTTTGAGGAGGACGAACTGCCCGACGGGCTGTTCTCCAGCGCCGAATGGCTCAAGGGCAAGGGGATACACCACAGCCACGAGACCTGCAATACCGTGGATATGACCTGGACGCTGGGCTGCTTCCTGGAAATCCTGAAAGAGGCCCGTTTTGCGGACCGGATGGAGAAAATCGTCCTGAACGCCGGCGCAGGCAGCGTGACGCAGGATTTCAAGGCGCTCCAATACTATTCCTCCGTGAACCAGTTCCTCGCCACCGGCACCTCCAACCACAACGAAGACCACTATTGCTCCACCTGGATGGCTTTCCGGCCTACGCACCAGACGGAGTGCTGTGCCGGCAACGTGCACCGTCTCTACCCGAACTACGCCGCACGGATGTGGCTGCGCGGGGAAGGGGAGGCGGTCGCCGCCCTCTACGGTCCTTCGCGTTTCCGCTACAGCGAGCACCTGACCTTTGTCGAAGATACCGCCTATCCCTACGGCGAGATCGTCTGCATCACGGCCAAAACCGAAAAAGGGAGGCAGCGGGCCAGACTCACGCTCCGCATTCCCGGCTGGTGCAACGGCGCCAGTCTCACGGTCAACGGTGAAGCGGCCGGGCAGGCGCTCACTCCGGGCAGTTTCGTTACGCTGGACCGCCGATGGGCGGACGGCGACGTCGTCACGCTGTCCCTGCCGATGGAAGTGCTCCGCCAGACCGCTTTCGGCGGCGGGGTATGGTTCGAGCGGGGGCCGCTGGTGTACACTTACGCCATTCCCGCGCATTTCCGCAAGGATACCGTCCGTTATGCCAATATGAACGGCAAATATCCCGCCGACGACGAAGCCTTCCCCTGCTGGGACATCCGTCCCGCCGGTCCCTGGAACTATGCCGTCGATGCCGACGTGCAGGCGACCGTCGTTCCCGGCACGGACCAGGCGCCCCGGCTCCGCATCCCCGTCCGTCCCATCGAATGGGACTTCGCCAAAGGACCCAAGGGTGAACTGCTGACGCCGGATTTTCCTGAAACCCTGAAAGTGACCGGTCCCGTGGAAGAACTGACCCTGGTGCCTTACGGCGAAACCACCCTCCGCCTGACCGTATTTCCCGTCCTTCCGTAAACGATGACCCGGGAACAGGAACTTTCCTTCGTAACCCTCGTGGGGGGCGCCGGCAATCTGCTGCTGCTCACCTTCAAGTTCGTTGCCGGCATCGTTGCGGGCAGTTCGGCCATGGTGGCCGATGCCGTGCACTCCCTGTCGGATTTCCTGACTGACCTCATCGTGCTGGTCTTCGTGCGTGTGAGCACCCGGCCGCAGGATGCGGGGCACGCCTACGGGCACGGAAAGTTCGAGACCCTGGCGACGCTGTTCATCGCGCTGGCGCTGGTGGGTGCTGCCATCGGCATCATCGTCGCCGGTGCCGTGAAATTCGCCCGCTGGCTGGAAGGGGAACCGCTGGAAACCCCGGGCAAGTTGGCGCTTTGGGCCGCGCTGCTCTCCATCGTCGTCAAGGAAATCCTTTACCGCTATACGGTGGCAAAGGGCAAGGCCCTGGAATCCCGGGCTCTGGTCGCGAATGCCTGGCATCATCGCAGCGATGCGTTTTCCTCCATCGGTGCGGCCATCGGCATCGGCGGTGCCATCCTGCTCGGACCGCGCTGGGCCGTGTTGGACCCGCTGGCCTCCATCGTCGTCGGCGCAATGCTGGGCAAGGTGGCGTGGGATCTGCTGAAAAAGAGCGCCGGCGAACTGACGGACGGTGCCCTGCCGCCTCCCGTCGAGCAGGAAATCCTGGAAATCATCGCCGCTTTCCCGCAGGTAAGCGAACCGCATCACCTCCGGACCCGGCGCATCGGCAACCGCGTGGCCATCGAAGCGCACGTGCGGCTGGACGGCGAAATGTCCATCCGCGAGGCGCACGACATCGTCAGCGAAATCGAGCAGAAATTAAGGGAGCGCTTCGGCCCGTCGACGCTCGTCACCCTCCATATGGAGCCGAAGAAGCAAGGGGATTAGCGCGGCGATTTACAGCAGGATCCGGGTCTTTTTCCTGTATTCGGCGTAACCGGGCTTGCTTTTCAGTTGGCGCCGCTCCATCATCGGAATGCTGATGAAGAGGAAAAGCGCGGTCATCGCCACAGGCGCGAGAATCCACAGGTCCGGGCCGTAGAGCGAGGCATACATAATCCATACACCCCACCACATCGAGATCTCGCCGAAGTAATTCGGGTGGCGTCCGTGCTTCCACAGGCCCCTGTCGCAGCATTGGCCGGGATGCTCCTTGCGGAAGCGGTGAATCTGCGTATCCGCCACCCACTGGAGGCTGGCGGCACCGATGCAGACGGCAAAGCCGGCGAAGGTTAGGAGATGCGGCTGCTGTGCCGGCCCGAACAGCAGGAATCCCGGGACCATACAGGCGAATACCAGCAGCGTCGGCATCATATTCAGCCCGAAGAAATTGGTCAGGTGGAAGAGCAGGGGAGACTGCTGCTCGCGGTAGCGCAGGTAGCGCCAGTCCTCGTGCCGGAGCCCCTTGAAGGTATAGGCCCAGTTGCCGGTCAGGCGGATGCCCCAGTACCAGACGGCCACCAGCAGCAGGATGACCGGCAGGGACCAGCAGGACTTGAACACGGCCCAGGCGGTAAACATCAGCGGGGGAGCCACGCTCCAGTACGGGTCATAGACCGAGACGTTCTCATAATTCAGTCCGAACAGCCATACGACGATGGTCGCAACGACATCAGCCACCAACAGCGCGGGAATATCGCTCATAAAAGCCGATACTTTCGCAAAGGCAAGGACACCGGCCGCGAAGGCCAGCACATAGACCAGCGCAACGATGGCGAAACTGGCGGAGCGGGAATAATCACGTTTCATCGTCGAAGGGAATTACATGAAACGGCGGGCAATGGCGTCCCACCAGCGGGCGGGCAGCAATGCGTGCAGCCCGATGAAGACGGAAGCCCCCATTCCGGCACGGTAGCGCACCCGCGGGCGCCGGGCATTGACCGCCCGGGAAATGGCCTTGCTGATGGCCGTCGGCAGGGACAGCAGGTTGGAAGTATAGACATTATTCAGCATCGCGGCCATTTTCAGGCCTGAAGCCTCGTAATCCGTGCCCCGAGAGGATTGTTCCAGGTTCTCCGCCGCGATGAGGCCCCAGGCGGTCTTGATGCCGCTGGGCTCGATGATGCTCACCCGGATGCCGAAGGGCCGGAGTTCCATCCGCAACGCATCGCTGAGCGCTTCCACGGAAAATTTGGATACATTGTACCAGCCGCCGAAGGGGATGACCGCCTTCCCGGCGATGGAGGACAGGTTGATGATGCGGCCGCTGCGTTGCGCACGCATATACGGCAGCACCAGCCGGGTCAGTTGCGCCAGGCCGAAAAGGTTGACTTCCAACTGCCTGCGCGCTTCCTCCATCGATACGTTCTCAATGGCGCCGAGGTAGCCGTAGCCGGCATTGTTGACCAGTACGTCGATGCGCCCTTCCTCCGCAATGATGCGCTGGACCCCCGCCGCGAGGGAAGCCTCGTCGGTCACGTCCATCGGAATGGGAACGACGCCTTTTTCGCGCAGGGGCTCCATCCGCTCGACGCGGCGGGCCGCGCCGTACACCTTATGTCCCTGCCCTGCCAGCAGGAGAGCGCTTTCGTAGCCAATGCCGCTGCTGGCTCCGGTAATCAGTATCACTTTCATCGTTTATCGGATTTCTTCCCCGCAGGGAACTTGTCGGTCACGTGTTTTTCATATCCCTTCGAGGCCACATAGGCGCGGTTAAACGTTTTTCTCTTGAAATGCCTGTGGGCTTAAAGAAGTTGTTTGAGCGCCCTGGCCAGTTGGTCGGGGCAACTGGTGCCGCGCCCCTTGCAGTCGATGCCCTCCAGCCGGGAGACCACTTCGCCGGCTTTCCTTCCCTCGCAGAGCCTGGCTATGCCCTGGGTGTTCCCGTGACAGCCTTTGGTGTACTGCACGCGCAGAAGGGTGTCTCCTTTAAGTTCTATGTCGATCTGCTCGGAACAGACCATTGCACAAGTGCGGAAAGAGGCTTTTCGGATGCCTCCTTCCGAAATGTCGGAAATAAGCGTTACGTCATACATAGTTCTTCAAAAATAGTCATTTTTGTAAAAAAAAGGATGAAAAAGATTTTTTGTGTATTCGCGCTGGTCTGTGTGTTCGCAGGCTGCCGGAAGGTAGATCCCGGATATGATGGCTTCGAAGCGGTGGACCTGGGCATCGGCGTCAAATGGGCTACCCGTAATCTCGGGGCGACGGCTCCGGAAGAATTTGGTGATTACTTTGCCTGGGGCGAGACGGAGCCAAAAAAGCAATATACCTGGTCGAGTTATAAATTTCATATGGGCGGGAGCAAAACGGAAAATGTTATCTTTTCCAAGTATAATCCCGGCGGAACCCGATGGGGATTGGTCGATGGCAAGTCTGTCCTGGACCCGGAGGACGATGCGGCAATAGTGAGGCTTGGCGGTAAATGGCGGATGCCTACAGAGGAAGATGCTCGGAAGTTGCTGGACAACTGTGCTTGTGAGTGGACGGAACTGAACGGGGTCAAGGGCTTTAAGGTAACAAGTAAAGTGCCCGGCTATACGGAACGATGGATATTCTTTCCTGCTGCCGGCCATTATTTTAAGGATGAATGGGACTATCCGAAACGAGGATGTTACTGGACTTCATCCCTTCGCGTGCAGTCCATTGTCTTGTCATACTCGTTGGAATTCGATTACGGATACAATCCGCTCAGAGTGATGGTAGGCGATCCGGAACGTTGCGTAGGGCTGCCCATACGTCCTGTTTGCGATTAGAACGTCGTTACTCTAAATAGTTGATTTTTTTGCCGAGTGCCTTGGCGTACTCGATTTCGGAGCGCGTACTTTCCCCGATATAGCCGCCTACATTGATGACGATATTCCCCTCCAGCGTAAGCCGCTTCTGCGCCTCCAGAAACTGCTCCTTGAAGCGCGTTCTTCCGCAGAGGGTTATGACGGGGTATTTGCGGGGCATATTATTATGCGTTAGTTCGTCTTTTTAAGTACTCTCTCCATTTACCTATAAAATCTTTTGCTGTACTCTTAATAGTCCCATGATTAACGAGGAATTTATATAGCTTCTTGTCTTCTTCTAGATTATTTGTTTTGATTATCTGAAGATTGTTTTGTCCGAAGAGTGTTGACAGATTCCAATCTGTCATTTTCTGAAGTGCTCGACGGATTTGAATCTCAGATTTGTCGTTACTGGTAAAGATTGTGATATCTTTACGATTTGACCGTATAGATTCAGTTTGCTGTTTAAAAAAAGCTTTGAAATATTGTCGGTCGTTTTCGCCTATTGAATGTCCGAAAATAATAACTTCATTTGCTTCTTTGAGGTCTTCAACAAGAGGAGGAGGATTGAAAAAGGGATCAAAAGACTTTTGAAGGAAGTCATAGCTTTCGTTTAGAAATTGATCATCGCGGGTTCCAATAATTATCCTTCCGTCTTCATAGCTACCGTGTAGATAATGAACTTTAGCGTTTTCTGGGCCGAATCCATTAAGACTTAGGGGTGTATAATTAAATGTGTAAATTTTAACAAAGTCTCCCTTTTCAACCATATTGTCTATCAGTGTAATTACCTGATATGCAATGGTTGATCTGAAATCTTGAGGAAGCGTAACTGTTTTTAGATAATTACAAAGGCCTTCCTTGATTAGGTGAAGAGCTTTCTTATCACGTTCTATAGCGGAAAGATTGAAATCAGCTTTATAGGGGATTGATACAGAAAAAACAGGTGCACTAGCACAAGTGAGAAATCCTTTCTCCGCTAAAGAAGCGATTTCGTCTCTACCACCAAAAAAATGCACATCTTGGCTAATTTGTGCTTCTGAACGATTCTTGAGATAATTTAATTCGCGCTGATTAACCACATCGGTTTTATGATTACGAAGAGCATACTGGAGTAATTCATTCTCCAGGTCATACCAGCGAACAGACTCTAAATTGTCACCCCATTTGCTATTCAAATGTCGAATAATTGGGGCGGGATAACTTTTTGGACAAAAGTCAGACTCCCAGAAATTTTTGTAGGACGTCTTGAGGCCAAGGTCTAAATCGAAACCGTTGCCGAGTACAAGTACTATCCTGCGAGGCTCATCCATGAATACTACTTATCAATAATTTTTACGGTGTGCTTAAAATTAAGGGCCAAATCAAACATTCACCTTTATTATACCGAGCAGCTTGCCGCATTCCTAAAGTAGTTGAAAATAAATAAAGGAAAAGCACTCAGGATTGAGGCTTCATCTTTTGGTACGATGAACTGAGATAACTGCGCCTCAAATATTCTTTGTTGCGAGATTGACCCTTTGTCAGCGGGGATGTCAAATTCTCCATTGCATATCCTATTGGCCTTGATTACATTTTGTCTTTCCAACAGCGCCCAGTTCCGTTTAATGGTAGATACTTTTGTTTCGCCTGGAGTTTTGCGAAAATCAATGACGATAAAGTCAAGATTCCCATATGCGGAGAAATGTTGAACCATATCCTTGAATCCTTTATTATGGCAATCTGCTCTTGATACACAATAATCAGAGAAATGGGTGTCCGGTAATTCCTTAGTGTATCGTATTGCCTCTAACATAGGGTAGTTGATGTAGAGTTGACCATTATCGGTTTCGTCATTGAAAAGTTCAAGCATTTCAGAAATCTGACTGTTCATTTGTTCTATGGTTAGATTTCTATTTTGGAAGTCATAGTCAAAGAACAAGAATATTTCGGAGAAATCAGAAGACTTGGTCTCGGGACTAAACGGGCTCTCGGAACTTTTCTCATATCTTTCCCTAAGGATCGATACTATATCCCCACCGCTACCTAAAACTTTCAGTTGTCTATATAACTCATAGATACTGTTCCCAAAGGAGCAGACAATCGTCTGGCCCTTTGGAAAGAACAGGTACTCGAGAGTCCTGAATATGTCCGGCTCGCGCTTTCTGCCTTCAAAAACGAACAATATCATACCTGAAACGTATTGCCTCTGAAGAGTTTTTCGATGTTGTGCCCAAAACGAAGTTCTTTATCAGTGCAGTCGCAAAGCGGCTTAATCTTATTGTCGTTGAGGATGAAGTTGCAATCGGGCCGCAGAAGATCATTCGTCATAAGGTATGTGTTATGAGAAGATGTAAATACCTGGCATTGTAATGCAAACAGGCGTTTGCAGACCTCAAAAGAAAGCTTGAAATGGTAGAATGCGTCAAACTCATCTATAAAGACGAATGTTGCATTTCCCATGCGACTCATCCAGAAGTAAAGCAATTTGAGATGTTGTGTGCCCGTAGATGCGATTAAATCAAAAGGGATTTTCTTCTTGTCAATCATGCAAAAGAGGATTTTATCCCCGGGATTGGGCGTGGCAAACTTGAAATCCTGTCCGCTAACATTAAGAAGAAACCTTCTGAAGTCATCTATCAATTTATGACGAATAATATACTCGTCGAGCAATGTTGTGTTGTTCTCTAAGCCAATAAACTCCCGGATGTCCAAACTGCGGAACCAGAGCATCCCATTAACAAACTTTTGTAGTTGCAATAGGTAGTGATCAGCAGCAAGCGGATAAGATGTCAAAAGGAAATTAACAATGGAGACATTATTTGCATTGTCAGCAAGGTTCTTTTGAAACGTTGGATCCATCGGGAATGCTTTAACATCAATATGGAACTTCCCTGCTTCCCTTTTGAACAGTTGTTTTCCATCTACGAGCATTTCCTCATTCCGGAGCTGACCGTGATAATCCTTGCTGTAACGATATTCTACTGTTTGACTGCCGAATACAAATGTATAGTCAAATTCCACCTGTGTGGTCTGGCTGCCGGCATATGTGAAATTTATATAGTAATCTGCCTTTTTCCATTTTTGGGTAAGATGGTTCACAATGTCAAAGATGGCAAGACCAAAGTTGGTCTTCCCGGAACCGTTTGGACCATAGATAATTCCGTTCTTAATAATCCCATCCTTAATGGCATAAGTGCTGAAATTATAATTGCTAGGCCTTGTCAGGTCTAACTCTATTCTTTCGGTAAACCCCCGGAAATTTTTTACGGAAAACTTTGCAAGCATAAATTTAGTGGTCTAATATTCAGCGCAAAAATAATAAAAAGAATCATATATCCGTAATTTTTTTACGGAAATTTGCAACTTGGGTCAAAACCTCTTTTCTCTTCCCTTGCTAAAGAAGGCGTTTTTCTGAATAAGCCTATTCTAAGTAGTTGATTTTTTTGCCGAGCGCCTTGGCGTACTCGATTTCGGAGCGCGTACTCTCCCCGATATATCCGCCTACATTGATGACGAAAATCTCGTCGGCCATGTCGATTTTGCGCTTGTGCATATCGTCCAGCATCTCCTTCGTGCCTTCGGTCCAGACTTCGTCGTCACCGCTGTGCCCGAAGAGCCCTACACTGATGACGATATTCCCCTCCAGCGTAAGCCGCTTCTGCGCCTCCAGAAACTGCTCCTTGAAGCGCGTACTTCCGCAGAGGGTTATGACGGGGTATTTGTGGGGCATACTATTTATTTTTTGCTTCAATTTGGCTACGGAGGTCATCTAGTATGATATCTTTGAAACTAAAATATTTAGCCCCTTGATATGCGCCGGATGTATTGCGTTTTTCGGGAGGCATGAAAGTGCCTACAAAGGGTGAGAGTTTATATATGCGGCCATCGTACTCGATTTGATCATCACTTGCGACCTTGACTTTCAAGCCGGTAGGGACAAAGGTTAGTTCAGTACCAATGGGAATCCCAACCATACTGAACTTAAAGCGAGGACGATGAGGCGAAGCGACCTTTTCCAGGCTTGTTGAAGTATTAGGACGGGTCACTATCGGCTGATTGTTCTCATACATTGTAACGACAGCATCATCCAAAATCATTGCCTCGTCCTTGAAAATTTCCAGGGCCAATTCGGGCTTGATATTGAAAAATTCTCGGTTCTGGCGAATACGGAGATCCGTGAGCCGGTCGATGGCCTTGTGAATTTTCTTCTCAACAATGTCGTATTTTGCGGTTTTTAGCGTAGCGAAAATCTCGAAGGGGAGAGGAACGGCTGTGTTGTCCAACTCTTTGGAGCGAATATCTACAGGACGAGAACTTTTACCAATTTTTACCCAGTCCTCCTTAAAAGAAGGGTTAGTAAGGATATAAACATATCCAGGTTCTTTTGCCGACATAGTAAATGAGTGCTTGGTTGCAACAAAATTACGGATTTTTCTGAGATTATGTAGGTATTAAACTACTTGAACATTTTGTTCATCGTGTCAATGCACTTTCGTTTTTGTTCCATATTGGGATGAACATAGAGGTTAAGCGTAGTGCTGATGTTGGAGTGTCCAAGGAGAACACTGACGGTCTTGTAATCGCATTTACTCTCGATACAGCGGGTGGCGAAACTGTGTCGAAGTCCATGAAAACGCATTTTTGGGAGGCCCAGTTGGCACTGGAGTTTGTTAAAGTAGGTGCGATAGGTACGGGGTTCCGTGGGAGTGGCAGCATTGGTGAGGACATAGTAATCTCCGCGAACGATCTTCTTTAAGGGGCGGACAAGTGACAGGAGGTCGCGGGTCATTGGGATTTCACGGATCGAGTTCCTGGTCTTGGGTTTATCAATGATAAGTTCGGTGTATTTCTCGTCACCGTCCACCAAATAGATACGCTGAATGGTTTTGCTTACGCGGATGACTCCTGAGGCCACATCAATGTCATCCCATTGAAGCGCACAAACTTCTCCAATACGCAGTCCGGCATTCAGGCAAATATATATCCCCAGGTTAAGGAAGGTGAAATGCTCTTTTACGTAGATCATCAGTTGCCGTTGATGGGTGATTGTCAACACTTCTACATCCTGTCTCTCACGTTCTGTCGGGAAAACAATGTCAATTTGGTGCTGTTTCATTAGACCGTGCTTGACGCCGTAACGTAGAATCATTTTCATGACCACCAGGATATCCCGAACGGTCTTCTGACTAAGACCCGCGGCAAGTTTTCGGTTGACGAAGCCCTGTACATCTTCTTCTCGGATGTCTGTTGCATCTTTTAGTTCAGGCAGTAAATGGCTCTGAATGAGGAGGCAGTAGGCTGCGTAGGTTGATTTCTTGACGTACTGTTTCTTGTCGGCTTTCCAAAGAGCGGCGACTTCGCTGAAGGTTGTGTTCTTTTCCATAATGTAAACGGGTTAAAAACACAAAGTTCCGGCTATCGCCCGACACTATCCTTAATGTCCCGAATTTGAGATTCCCGGGGTTTGAGGGAGAATGGGAATCCAGAAAGATTGGCGAGGATTGTTCGGTGTTGATGTGTAAACGTATATTTGCTAATCAAACAGCAGATCAAGGAGATGTGCCGTTCTATAAGATAGGTACGATAGGGGCAGAGCCAGATGCATATATACCCCGGGAACTCTTTGAGGAGTATAAGGCAAAGTATAACTATCCCCGTAAAGGTGAAGTGATGGTCACCTGCGCTGGAACTGTGGGCAAAACGATAGTTTTTGATGGTGCTGATTCCTATTACCAGGATTCAAATATAGTGTGGCTATCTAACCCGAAGCAGTTGTATATTAATTCATTCCTCAACTACTTCCTTTCGAGAGTCAACTGGAATAAACTGAACTCTACGACCATAACCAGAATCTACAATGATAATCTACGAGAATTGGTTATCAAGTATCCTTCTGTAAAGGAGCAAGAGAAGATTGTCTCACTACTATCGTTGCTTGACCAGCGAATAGCCGTCCAAAGCAAGGTCATTGAACGATATGAATCCCTAATTAAGGCGCTTGCTTACGAGATTATAGGGAAGAAAAAAGCTACAACTGTTTTGGCGGATTTGGTCAATTGCTCTGCATCAATATTGAAAGAGAGTGACTTAAACAAGAATAGTTGGATGGTTCCTACCTATGGAGCATCTGGACTCTCCGGCTATACTGACGTATGCCTTTCCGAAAGAGACTCTATCC
>LXOW01451467.1_pt1 | contig 74175 bp, 71 predicted proteins | sample 1368591 | NCBI WGS metagenome assembly LXOW01 (sample SAMN04884650, study PRJNA319009) | bovine gut metagenome | isolation source: Cow rumen | host: Bos taurus | place: Italy: Legnaro (PD) | collected 2014-07-09
GGTGGGCGTCGGTGTGGGGGTAGGCGTAGGGGTAGGGGTGGCGGTGGGCGTGGGCTGGGGGGTGAAGCTGGGCGCAAGGGTGGCCGCGGGCACGGCCACCGGAGCGGGCGCGGCGGCTTCCGCCGAACCCCTGGGGCCGCAGCCCCAGAGGGACAGCATGAGCCCCGCCAGCAGCAGGCATAGCACGCGCTTCATAGGGTCCACCTCTTTCTGAGTATTGTATACAGTATACCATATCCGGCCCCATATGGAAAGGGTGGATATGGGCCATTGTTTTTCCCGGCCGTCCCTGCTATACTGAAAAAAAGCCCATATGAGGGGAGGAACGAGTGATGAAACTGATGAACGTCCTGCTGCTGACGCTGTGTGCCCCCCTGCTGGGCTGCGCCCTCCTGCCCAGGACCGCCCCTCAGGAGGGGACCGCCAAATTGGAGTTCCACTCCTTCAGCGGCGGCGGGCCCAGCTTCCGTGTGGTCATGGAGGACGAGAGCCTGGTGGATGTGAAGGAGACCTTCCGCTACCATAAGAAGGACCACGAGGATCTGGACGGGGCCGGGTACGACGTATACTTCACCTTCACCGGCAAAAAGCCCGGCATCACTTATATGACCGTGGAGGAGCGGTCCCCCATCGCCGGGAACTTCGACCACCGGTACGAGGTCGCCGTGGACGGGAAGCTGCGGGTGACGCTGACGACGCTGTCCACCGTGGATCTGGATGCCGCCGCAGAGCCCCGGGCCACCTTGGTCATCGAGACGGAGCGGCGGGCTTTCTACGCCGCGTTGGAGGACAACCCCTCGGCGGAAGCGTTGAAGGACAGGCTGAACGACGGCCCCATCGCCGTGGAGATGACGGACTACGGCCACTTCGAAAAGGTGGGCCTCCTGCCCTGGTCTCTGATGACCAGCGACGAGGAGATCACCACCGAGCCCGGCGACGTGATCCTCTACCAGGGAGACAAGCTGACCATCTATTACGATGAAAATACGTGGACCTTCACCCGATTGGCGAAGATCGAGGACGTGACCAGGGAGGAGCTGTTGGAAGCCCTGGGGGACGGAGACGTGACGGTATTGCTGTATCTCGAATGGAGCGAGTGAGCTAAGAAGCCGGGGACAGGTCCACGACCACGATCTCCGACCGGCAGCCGGTCTTGAAGCGCAGGGCCCAGTTGCTGATGCCGGAGGAGACGATGAAATCCGTGCCCTGCCGCCGCTCATGGCCGTAGGCCAGGGCATTTTCGCCGATCCACTCCCCCACGTGGTTGATGGGGATCAGCTGGCCCCCGTGGGTGTGGCCGCACAAGACCAGATCCGCCCCGGCGGCCGCCTCCTCGTCGAAGTCGTGGGGCTGGTGGTCGAGAAGGACGATATACTTGCTTGTATCCGCGGCGGACAGGAGCTCCGCCGCCGTTTTTCTGCCGTCGCCCCGCTGCTCCGCGGAGCGGTCCTTCCGGCCCACGATCAAAAGGCCGTCCAGGGCCGCGCTTTCGTCCTCCAGCACCAGGACGCCGTTTTTCCCCAGGGCCGTGCGGAGCTCCGCCCCGGTCCAGCCTCGGCTGCTCTCGGCGTAGTAGCCCTTGTCGTGGTTGCCGTAGACGAAGAAGACGGGGGCGTTCAGCTGCCCCAGGGCGTCGCAGGCGGCCAGCATGTCCGCCCGGGAGGTGTCGTCGTCCACGAAGTCCCCGGTGAGCAGCACCGCATCGGGCGCGAGAGCGTTGACCGCTTCCATGTGTTTCAGGAAGCCGTCGGCGTGGAAGGTGGTCCCCACGTGGGCATCGGTGATCTGCACCAGCCGGATGGGCCGATCCAGCTTGGGCGACGTAAAGGCGTATCGGGTGGTCCACACGTGGTGGTCCGCCGCCCAGCCCCCGGCTAGCCACAGCACGCACAGGACCATGGCCGCCGCCCCCGCCCGCCCGGGCCGGGGCGCTGTTTGGCGTATTTTGGCGAGAAGAAAGGCCGCCAGGTCGCACAGCATCCAGAAGGCTACCAGGTGGATGAGGCAGACCAGGGCGTTCATAAGCCCCCACAGGGCCCAGATCAGTCCCGCCAGGGCGGCGAAGGCCGCCAGGCACAGGAGCCGGGCCCGGCCCCGCTTGCCGCGAACTAAGGCCAGCACCGCCGGGAAGCGGGCCGCCCGAAAGGCGATATACAGGAGCCCCGCGGCGAAGATCGCCAGCACGGCCCCGATGACGGCTGCCCAGAGGAACACGAAGCCTTAGCCGATCAGATGGCTGAGCTCGTCCACGCTCCGGACCACCCCGGCCGCCGCGATGTGACCGCCCTGGAGGTAGGGCTGGAGCTTTTCGGCGGTCTTGCCGATGGGGCTGCCGCCGGAGGTGGCGAAGAGGACCACCTGCTTGCCGGTCCAGTCGTAGGCTTTGGCGAAGGTGTTGACCACGTTGGGGGCGCCGTAGTACCAGATGGGGAAGCCCAGAAAGACCCGGTCATAGGTCTCCCAGTCCGCCACGACGTCCGCCACGGGCACGTCCTTTCGGCCGATCTTCTCCCGGTTGCAGCGGGCCACGGGGTTGGTCCAGCGAATGTCTGCCGCGGTGTAGGGATCCACAGGCTTGATCTCAAAGAGGTCCGCCCCCAGCCGGTCGCTGAGCTCCTTCGCCAGGGCCGCCGTGGTCCCCTGGGCGCTGAAATAGGCTACCAAGGTCTTCATATCCATTCCTCCTGTTTAGTCCAATTCCTGCCAGACCGTCTCAAATACCTGATCGGCCAGGGCTCGATATTTCTCAAGGCCTTCGTCGATATGATCGTCGACGGCCTCGGCGTAGGCCCGGTCCTGCATGAGCCGGGTGTTCACCTTCACGTTCACCGCCGCTCCCTCGAGGGCCGCCCGACAGCAGCTGACGCCGGTGGCTGCGTCGGAGATCACCAGTTTGCTGCCCATACGGGCGAAGTCACCCAGGATCTCGATGGCTTCTGCAGCGAGATCGAAGACCTCCAGGGGGGTCTTCGCAGCGTCACGAAGGCACGTTTCCATGATCTCGGGCCGGCTGGGATCGTCCCTGGGGATGGCGTAGGCCCTGGATAGAGGCTCGAAGGCCGCGGCGTCCTTCTCCACGCAATCGAGGAGCCGGACCCGCAGGTCCTGGGCCCGGTCCATAAGGGCCCGGACCTCCGCCTCCACGGCGGCGTACTTCTTTTTGCCCACGGTCAGCTCCCCCACCATGTCGCCGAGGGCGATGCCGATAGACCCCATGAGGGCGCTGGCTGCGCCGCCGCCGGGCACCGGGGCCGGGGAGGCAAGCTGTTCCGTAAAGGCTGTGAGGCTGTTGTTTGTCAGTTCCATAGGAGCACCTCAGAACAGTCCGGAGATGACGCCGTTCTCGTCCACGTCGATCTTCTCCGCCGCGGGGACCTTGGGCAGGCCCGGCATGGTCATGATGTCGCCGGTGTAGGCCACGATAAAACCCGCCCCGGAGCAGACCTTCATGTCGGTCACCGTCAGGGTGAAGCCCTGGGGAGCCCCCAGGAGCTTGGGATCGTCGGAGAAACTGTACTGGGTCTTGGCCATGCAGATGGGCATCCTGTCGAAGCCCAGATCCGTGAGCTGCCGGGCCTTCTTTCTGGCCGCGGGCAGGAAGTCCACGTCCCTGGCGTGGTAGATGCGGCGGGCGATGGCGGTGATCTTATCGAGGATCGGCGCGCCGAGATCGTAGGTGAAGTTGAAACGGTTGGGCTCCTCTGAGAGGCGGACCACCTCTTCCGCCAAAGCCGTGCCGCCTGCGCCGCCCTTCGCCCAGACCTCGGAGAGGGCCACGTTGACGCCCAGCTCTTTGCACCTCTCCGCCACCAGGTCGAGTTCGGCCTGGGTATCGGTGGGGAAAGCGTTGACGGCCACCACGCAGGGCACGCCCCAAACGTTCTTCACGTTGTCCACGTGCTGCAGGAGGTTGGGCAGGCCCTTCTCGAGAGCGTCCAGGTTTTCTGTGTTCAGGTCGGCCTTCGCCACGCCCCCGTGGTACTTGAGGGCCCGGACCGTGGCCACCACCACGATAGCCGCGGGGGTCAGGCCTGCCATGCGGCACTTGATGTCCACGAACTTCTCCGCCCCCAGGTCCGCGGCGAAGCCGGCCTCCGTGACGGTGTAGTCGCTGAGCTTGAGAGCGAGGCGGGTGGCCATGACGCTGTTGCAGCCGTGGGCGATGTTGGCGAAGGGGCCGCCGTGGACCAGAGCCGGGGTCCCCTCCAACGTCTGGACCAGATTGGGCTTCAGGGCGTCCTTCAAGAGGGCCGCCATGGCCCCCTCCGCCTTCAGGTCGTGGGCGGTGACGGGCTTGCCCCCGTAGGTGTAGCCCACGATGATGCGGCCCAGGCGGGCCTTGAGGTCAGTGATGCTGCTCGAAAGGCACAGCACCGCCATGATCTCGCTGGCCACGGTGATCTCGAAGCCGTCCTCCCGGGGCACCCCCTGGACCCGGCCGCCGAGGCCGCTGACGATGTGGCGAAGCTGCCGGTCGTTCATGTCCACGGCTCGCTTCCAGGCGATCTGCTTAGGGTCGATGCCCAAGCTGTTCCCCTGCTGGATATGGTTGTCCACCATGGCCGCCAGCAGGTTATTGGCCGCGCCGATGGCGTGGAAGTCGCCGGTGAAGTGGAGATTGATGTCCTCCATGGGCACCACCTGGGCGTAGCCGCCGCCGGCTGCGCCCCCCTTGACGCCGAAGACGGGGCCCAAACTGGGCTCCCGGAGGGCCACCACGGCGTTCTTGCCCAGCTTCCTGAGGCCGTCGGCGAGGCCCACGCTGGTGGTGGTCTTCCCCTCCCCGGCGGGGGTGGGGGTGATGGCGGTGACCAGGATCAGCTTCCCGTCGGGCCGGTCAGAAAGGTCCCTCAGCAGAGAGAGGTCGATCTTCGCCTTGTAGCTGCCGTACAGCTCCAGATATCTCTCGTCGATGTCCGCGATGGCGGCGATGTCGGTGATCTTCCTCTTTTTGCAGGCCTGGGCGATCTCGATGTCGGTCTTCGGTGCCATGATGGTATCCTCCGTTCGGAGCGGAAAAGTCCGCCGTCTTTGGATTAAGTATACGACAAAGAGGCGGGCCGCGTAAATAGNNGTAAATAGCTTTCCGCATTTCTTTTGGCCCCTTTGAAAACGGGGCCCGCCGTGGTATGATAACAGGCACAGAACACCTGTCAGGAGGGAACGAACCATGAAGCTGGTGGAGACCATCCCCAATTTCAGCTGCAGCCGGGAGCGGGATGAGGCCGCCTTCGACGCCCTGGTGAGCACCGCCAACAGCGTCCCCGGCTGCGCCCTGCTGAACGCCCAGACCGACGGAGACCACAACCGCTGCGTCCTCACCCTCATGGGCAGCCCCGAGGCCGTCGAGGAGGCGGCCTTCCGGCTGACGAAGACCGCGGCGGAGGTCATCGACCTCAGGTATCACCGGGGGGAGCACAAGCGCATGGGGGCCGCCGACGTGATCCCCTTCGTACCCATCCAAAACGTCACCGTGGAGGAATGCGTGTACATGAGCCGCCGCCTCGGGCAGCGGATCTGGGAGGAGCTTCAGATCCCCTCCTTCCTCTACGAGGACAGCGCCGCCCGGCCGGAGCGGCGAAACCTGGCCGCCATCCGAAAGGGGGAGTTCGAGGGCATGCCAGAGAAGCTCCTGCTGCCGGAGTGGGCCCCGGACTTCGGGGAGCGGCGGAAGGTCCACCCCACCGCCGGGATCACCGCCATCGGCGCCCGGATGCCCCTCATCGCCTTCAACTGCAATTTGGAGACCAGCGACGTCGCCATCGCCAAAAAGATCGCTAAAGCCATCCGGGGCTCCTCGGGAGGGCTCCGGTCCTGCAAGGCCATGGGCTTCTATCTGGCGGACAAGAACATGGCCCAGGTGTCCATGAACATGGTGAACTATGAGGACACGCCCCTCTACGAGGCCTACGAGCGGATACAGGCCCTGGCCGCCCAGTACGGCACCCGGGTGGTGGAGAGCGAGATCGTGGGCATGACCCCGGCTAAGGCCATGATCGACTGCGCCGCGTTCTACCTCAAAGCCAGGGATTTCGACGCAAAAAAGCAGGTGATCGAGTATCACCTGCTGGACAGGGCCTGGGAATAGGTTTTACATCCACTTCTTCTTTTTGAACCAACGAATCGAGACCACCACGATGATTATAGACAGGAGGATCACGGCGGGATAGCCCAGCTTCCAGTCCAGCTCCGGCATGTAGCGGAAGTTCATGCCGTACCAGCCCGCGATCAGGGTCAGGGGCAGGAAGATGGAGGTGATGACCGTCAGCACCGTCATGATCCGGTTCTGCCGCACGTCCATCTGGACCTGGATCAGATCCCGGAGCTGCACCACGTACTCCCGTTGGCCCGTGACCATGTCCTGGAGCCGCATGACCCGCTCCGTGAACAGGCGGAAGTAGCGCAGGTTCTCCTCCTGGAAGAAGCCGTTCTCGTTCTCCTCCAGCTCCTGGCCGAGGTCGATGAGCTGCTCATAGTGGACCCTCAAGTCCAGCAGGTCCCCCCGGATGTCGTTGAGCTCCTGGGGGTAGGTCTCCACCTCGCCCCGGAGGATAGCCTCCTCGATGGCGTTGATCCGCTTCTCCGTATTCTCCAGCAGGGACAGATCCTGGGCGATGACGGTCTCCAGCAGGTCGTAGAGGAACCGCTCCAGGCTGGGCAGCCGCCACTTCTTGGTGCGGCTGATGGTCTCCACCTTCCGGGCCACGTAGTCCCCGCCGTCGATGAACACCGCCCCGTGCTCATCGAGAGCAAAGGAGAACCGGTGCCGGGGTCCGCTGATCTGCTGTCGGTCCGGCAGGGAGAAGGTGCCCGTCAGGGCGTCCCGGTTCACCACGGCCTTGGTCTCCCGGGGGCTGTCCCAGTCCATCTCGATGTCGATGTCGAAGCCCAGCTGTCCCCGCAGCTCCCGCCACTCCGTACCGGTGAGCACCGCCACGAAGGGCGCGGCCCCGGACAGGGCCTCCGCCGGAGCGCAGGGGGTCAGTGACTCATGGATGGCGTAAAACATAGGTACCTCCGCAAGATCAGATACACCTGCTCAGGGCCAGCAGGACCACGAGTATGGCCGCCGGCACCGTCAGCGTGTCGTATTCGCTGGGTGAAAACAGCTCCGTAACCGCCCCCGCCAGGGCTCCCGCTCCGGCCAGCAGCAGAGCATGCGGCCAGGGGGCGCTTTGCCCCAGCTTCAGCACCGGCAGCCCCGCCAGGAAGGCGGTAAAAAACATGGCGAGGCTCCCCTCCCAGGACTTCTTGCCGTCGGTGAACCGGCAGCGGACCTTGTGCTTCCCGAAGGGGATGCCCACCAGGGCCGCCGCTGCGTCGCCAGTGCCCCACATGAGGATGGACGCCGCCGCGAGAGGCGCTTCCCCGAAGAGACCCCAGCCCACGGCGATGACGGCTGTAAACATGAGGAACAGCCACAGCATGCTCCGCCGGACCTCCCCGGGGGACTTCTGATCGAGGAGCCTGGGGAACCAGGCCGTCTTCTCCGCCAGGGTCAGCACGGGAAAAAGGACCAGGGCCAGCAGCCCCGAGGTCACCGTCGCCGCCTGCCAGCTGCCCGCCGCCAGGATCATCAGCGACACGCCGGTGAAGGCCGCTCCGTGGAGTAGCTTGCGGAACACGAAGGCCGGGGGCTTCAAAAGCAGCCGGACGAGGAGCAGCACCAGGAGGCAGGGGACCACGAAGGCCCCCAGGGCGCCCAGGCACCGAAGGGTCTCCCTCCACAGCTCAGACGATATGCCGGTGGCGGCGCTGTTCAGCATCTCTATCGCTCCGTTCCGAGGTCAATATCCCGCGTAGTCGAAGGAGACCATATCGTAGCCCTCCTCCTGATCCAGGTAGACCCGATAGCGAAGGGTGTGGCTCTCCCGGTCCAGCTCGCCGAAAAAGCCCTCCCACAGGGGGCGGAAGGTATCGTCGTCCGCCGTGTAGTCCGGGTGGGGGTGGTCCTGGGCGTAGTTGGAGAGGATCAGATGGTCCTCCTTAGGAAAGCCCTCCCGCTCCCGCTGCTCATCGTTCATGAGGAAGTAGGCGAGAGCCCCTTGATCGCCGATGGCGAAGGTGGGGTCCACATGGTAGTTGCGGCCGTTCAATTTGATGTAGGCCCAGTCGTGGGCGGTGCCGCCCATGGTCCCGGCGTCCACCCCCGCCTGCAGCAGCAGATAGGCATAGGCCGGAGCGATCTCGCAGCAGATGCCCTCCCCGGTGGTCAAAAGCCGATAGGCGCTGAGGTAGTCCACGTAGACGGAGTACATCTTGTCCGCCGCCGCGTAGTCGTAGCGATAGGTCTCGTAAAAGTACTTATAGAGGGCGAAGGCCTTTTCAAAGTCCGTGTCGTCCGCCTGGAAGACCTCGTTGAGGATGCCCTCCACCAGCCCAGCGAAAGCGTCGATCCGGGAGCGTACCTCCGCCGCCGAGGTCACGTACTTGAAATGGCCCACGCCGTCCTGGACGGGATGGTCCGGGTCCTTGGCGTCGGGCACGATCTGCTCGTAGAGGGGCGGCAGGCACCGGTCGGGGAACTGGCCCATGACCCAGTTGTAGGTGTGATCGTCGGGGCAGGCGAAGGAGGTCTCCCCCGCCATGACCGCGTCCACCAGGTTGAACCAGGTCTCCACCATGGCGTCCCCGAACACCTCCTGCAGGTAGGAGGAGGCCACCTTGGGCTGGAAGACATAGGGCTTCCCTGCGGGCTCCGCCGTGGGCGCGGGGGTGACCGGCTCTGCCGTAGGCTCCGCCGTGGGCTGGGCGATGGTCAGCGCCACCGCCGCCGGGGTAGGCTGGGGCGCAAGGGTATCCGTGGGGGCCGGGGCCGCCGTGGCCTCCTGCTCCGGGGGCAGGTCGGCCGTCTTTTGGCCACAGCCCAGGAAAGGCGCTGTCAGAAGCAGCGCGCACAGCAGTATCGCCAGGTATTTTTGTTTCCGCATTCTCTCTTTTCTGTATTGGATCGTCAGATGACGCCCAGGGGGATCAGCACCGCCAAAAGCACCGCCACCAGGGCCCATTCCGTGATGAGGAAGGTCCGCCGGTTCTTGGGCTCCATGTCCGGCACGTAGTTGCTGGCCAGGAAGAAGGGCACGTAGGTGGTGATGAACACGGGCAGCACGCCCCACCATTTGTAGACCCAGATGAATGAGTGGTTGCTGGTGCCCGCCAGGAAGGACTCGAACAAGGCGAACAGCAGGGCCATTTCGAGGGCCCCCACCAGCTTGCAGCTGATGCCGCCCCTGCCGTTTTTGGCGAAGTACCGTTTGGTCCGGTCCTGAGGCATCATTTTGAAGGAGATGATGCCCGCCAGGGAGAACATCATGGACAGCTCCCAGCAGACGCCGATGAGCAGGATGAAGGTGGTGGACGCGTTGGACACGGACCACAGGGGGTAGCCCGTCACGTGGCCGATGATGGCGTTGGCGATCTCATAGAGCCAGTGGACCCCGTAGAGGGCCAGGCCCGCGCAGACCGCCTCGGTGTTCTTCTTGTGGATCTCGGACCAATAGACGTAGAACACCACCGCCAGGATGAAGATGAACGTCCAGTTGAAATTCTCCGTGCTCCGCACCCGGATGGCCTCCACCAGGCGCTTGGCTTCCTCAGACCCGTCTCCCCAGAAAATGAACATATCCTTTACCTCCCTTTCCGGCTCAGCTTGCACACAGTATATCCGTTTTTACATCGTTCGACAGACGCCATACGCGCCCGGTATCCGTCACGACCCGAAATAGTATTGGTATTCCTCGTCGGTAAGCTTCAGCAAGGTCTTGGCGCTCTTCTTCAGCTCCCCTGCACGGTCCGCCGTCAGCAGCCGCTCCACCTGCCGGAAGCTGTTCACATAGGAGACGGGCTTGAAATTCCAGCGCTTGGCGTGGGGTCCCGTTTCCGAATAGGTCACGGTGTTGTAGGCGTACAGCAGGGACAGGACCCGATCCTGGCGGAACGTGTTCTCACAGTGGTAGCTGAGCCGCTTCAGGAACATGTCCCTGAACTCCTCGTTCCGCAGCAGAGCCTTGAGGAAGATGGCCGTCTGCCCCTTTTGGAGCACCAGGTCCAGTCCGGCCGCCGTCTTGAATCCGTTCTCCGCGTCCGAGAACGCCACGTGCCAGCGCCCGTCCGTCTCCGTGCTCTTGAAATAGATCACGTGGCCGTTCAGCTCGGTGTTGTGGCAATAGGCCTGGAAAATGGCCCAGTCGTTCAGGTCCTGGAAGGCCAGGCGGGCCTTGACGTATTCATAGTGCTCGCTGTCCCTCATGTCGTGGTTCTGGACGTACTGCATGAGCTGAAAGATCTCCAGGTCCTTGCCCGCCATGGTGATGGCGCCCCGGTGGACGGTGAGGCTGTCGACGTGGACCCCCAGCCGGTCCGCCAGCGTCTCCTCCGTCAGATCCTCCATGAACTGATAGACGCCGTAGTAGGCCCCGTTCACGTACACCACGCAGGGCACGGAGTCCGGCACAAAGGTGGTGGAGCGGTAGGGCATAGCGAGGTGCTGGATCAGCGCCTCCCGGTAGATGCAGTATCTGCTGTCCTGACCGGCCTTCAGCATCAGCTGAGGGAAGGAGGTCTGCTCGCAGTCGCCGCCGAAGATATCGTAGCTGATGCGACCACCGTACTGGTCGGAGAACACCAGGCGGAAGGATCGCTGGGATCGGACGTCGGACTGCCGGTCGCCCATGCGGATGCCGCAGTCGTGGGTCACCGTGCCGTTGGCGTCGGTGTAGATGAGGCAGCCCGCCTTCTGCCAGCTGTCGTCCGGCCGGGTGTAGATACCCCGAAGGCCCCGCAGGTCCTCGGGAGCCAGGACCAGGTTCACCACCGGCAACCGGTGGCCGCCGTTGAGGGTGTAGGCCAACGTCAGCACGTCGCTGAGGCCTTTGTCCTCCTCGAGAGCCACCGCCCGCAGAACGGCGGACTGGGTGATCTCGATGGGCTCGGTATAGACGGCGGAGTTTTCGGTGGGTCGGGAGCCGTCGGCAGTGTAAAAGATGGTGCCCGGCCCGGTGAGAGCCACCAGGAGGCTTTCGGTGTTCTCATAGACGCCGGAGGGTACGTCGGCGGTGGGCATGGCGGAGGGGAGCCGAAGGGCCCGGCCGCCCTTGTTCGCTTTGCCGGGGGTGGGCGCGTCGTAGAGGCAGACGCCGTCGGCGGGATCGGTCCGGCCGATGCTGCCGTCCACCGGCACCCGATAGATATGCAGATAGTCCGCCAGCTGCCCGTCGCGGTACAGGTACAGCCTATCCTCGCCGCTGTTCAGCCGGATGGGGCAGTGGTAGGCGGTCCGGTCGGTCAGGGAAGCGTCTCCGGAACAATAGACCAGCAGCCGCGCCCCGCTGTTCAGCGAGATCTCCGGCAGCACGTACTTGTCCGGGACGGCGGGATCGTCCGTCAGGCTGTATCCCTCCAGGGACAGAGGCTCCTCTGAGCCATTGCAAAGCTCCACCCAATCGTAGTACGCCCCGCGGGTGCGGGCTTCTGTGCGGTTGTCGGGCATGGCCTCGCTGATATACAGATCCTCGGGGACGAAGGACGTGAGAAAGGCGCTGTATCCGGCGCCGCTGTTGGGGAAGCCGGGGGTGGGATGATCCGTTTCCTCGAACTCACCCGATTCGGTGCGTACAAAGGAGCGATCCGCCCGGGCGGCAGCATAGTCGACCCGATCCGCCACCGCGCCCGTGGAAGAGGCCAGCAGCAGGACGCCGCCTTCGCTATTCAGGGCCAGGGGCACGGAGATGCCTCCTTCGGGAAACGCCTCCGCGCCGCCGCAGTAGATCAGCGCGTACTGGCCCGGCGTCAGGGTGACGGCGGGCAGGCGGCAGCGGGCGGGATCGTCCTCCCGGTCAGACAGGCAGAAGCCGTCCAGAGACTCCGGCTCCTCGCCGGCGTTATAGAGCTCCACCCAGCCCAGGAAGCGTCCGTCCGAAACGGCCACGGTGCAGGCGTTGTGGGCCATGATCTCGCTGATGACGAGACCGGTGGTCACGGTCTGCGGCTCGGCGGCCTCCGCGTCGGCAGGGTCAGGCGTGGGCTGTTGGGTCGCAGCGGCCCCAGTCCCCTCGGCATAGGCCGGGGGGGCCTCCGTCTCCGCAGGAACGGTGTCGGCCGTGGGCTGGGCGTCGGTCTCCCCCTGGGGCGCCGCCGTGGGAGCAGTGCTCTCATGGCTGGCCTGGCCCCCGAAGCCGCACCCGAAGAGCAGGACTGCGCCGACCGTGACGGCCAGGGCGATGAGAAGGATATGCAGGGTCTTCTTTTTCATGGTGTACAGCCCTCGGGGCGGAGGATGGGATGCCGCTCATCCCGGACCGCCCGATACTTATATTTGATTTAGTATATCATGGAGGGCCGGTATTGTAAAGAAACGCTCCAAAGAGAAGGGCCCGCGGCGAAGGCGCCGCGGGTCCTCCGGGGATACGTTTATCTTAGTTGAAGCGGACCTCGCCCACATACTCCTTGTGGGAGAACTCCTGGACGCCGTCGGGGATCATCCGACCGTCCCAGGTCATGGTGCAGGCTTCGAGGGTGATGTAGTTCTGGCCCTCGTCGCAGTCGTAGATGCTGCAGCCCTCGAAGACCACCCCGGAGCAGCCGGAGAATTCCGCCGCGCCGCTGGCACACTCATAGATGTCGGTGTTCTTCACGGTGAAGCCGGTGCAGCTGGCGCCCCAGATGCCCAGCACGCCGCAGCCGTAGAGGCCGCAGTCCTCCACGCTGACGTTCTCGCAGACGATGAAGTCCAGCACGTTCCCCGTGCAGAAGCCGGGGGCCTCGCTGTGGCCAGCGGTGAAGCCCTTCAAACTCACGTCGTCGCAGCCCTGGAAGCGGATGACGGAGGCGTAGCGGGGATCGGCCATGAGGACGGTCTCTCCCTTGCCCGCGCCTACGATGCTGAGGCCCGTAACGCCGGTGATCTGCAGGGTGTAGCCATCGTATTCGCTGATCCAGAAGTACCAGTCGCCGCCGGGGCCGCCGTAGTCCATGGTGGCGCTGAGGTCATAGATCCCCGCGTCCAGGACGATGGTGGTGTTGGGGGCGATGGCCGACAGCAGCTCCTCCGCGTCGGTCACGTGGACCTCCGTCCGGCCGTCGGGAAGCTCCTTCTTCTCCAGCTGGGCGGCCACCGGGTCCACGGGACCCGTGTACTCCGCACGGCCCAGCTCCATCTTCGTCAGATCCTCCGTGGTCAGCTTCTTCCCGTCCGGGGACACGGCGTAGCCGCCGCTGCCCCTCGCAAAGAAGCTCTCGGTAGCGCGGATGCTGAAGGCGCACTTGTCCACCGTGACTGCCCGACCCTGCAGGTCGAACACCGCGTTCTGGAAGTGGTTCTGCTCCACCCGGCAGCCCAGGACGGCCACCTGATCGGACCAGCTGCTGAGGAGCAGCCCCTCGGCCCGGTTGCCGGTGATCTCAGAGTTCACCAGAGCGAATCCCTTGCACCGGTCCAGGAAGAACAGAGACCCGGCGGGACCCTCCTTGCCGAGGCCGCAGTCCACGATCTCACAGTCCTCCAGCCGCATGTCGCCTGAGGCGTAGGCGTAGACGGCGCCGCTGCTACAATCGTCGATCCGGGTGCCGCGGATGGTCACGGACTCACAGGCCGAGGCGGTGACGCCCAGGACGCCGCAGCCGTAGAGGCGACAGTTCTCCACGGACACGTTGTCGCAGGCGTAGAGGCTCAGCACGCCGCCCACGCAGCCCGAAGGCTCCAGGGTGTGGCCCAGGGTGAGGCCGTCCAAGCTAAGATCCCAGCAGTCGGAAAAGCGAAGGACCTCCGCGTACCGTGGCTGGGCCACGATGGTGGCCTGGCCGCCGCCGACGATGCGCAGGCCCTTGAGGCCGGAGACGTTCAGCTGGGCGCCGCCCAGGACCAGCTCCCAGGCGTAGTTGCCCGCCACGTCCTCCCGGCCGTAGTCGGCGGCGGTGGACAGGTCGTACTGGCCCGGCTTCAGATAGATGGTGGTGTTGGAGGCCAGGGCCGCCAGCAGCTCATCCACCGTGCCCACCTCCACGGCCCCCTCCGGCAGGGGGGAAGCCGGCTCTGCCGTAGGCTCCGCCGCGGTCTTCACGGGGGCGGCAGGCTCGGCGGTGACCTGAGATACGGGCTCCTGCTTCGCGGCAGACTCCTGCTTCACGGCGGGCTTCGCCGAGACGCAGGCCGTCATCAACAGCGCCGCCAGCACCAGTGCCAGCAGCGCACAGCGCTTGGAATACTTCTTCATCGTTTCTTTTTTACCTTCTTTCCCAATTGACCCAATTGTTCTACCACGCTGTTTTCGGGAAGTCAACAGGCCGCAGACGCCCGGACGCCTCTCTCACACGTCCAGCTCTCCGCTGCAACTGACCTCCTTATAACCTGAACACCGCATGATATGCCCTTCGGTTGCAGAGCCGCATAACTTTTTTATTCTTTTTTTGCGGAGGCGTCACGGCTTCATCCGGAAGGACTTGCTGTCGATGGCCCGCATGGTGGCCAGGATGCCGTCCAAATGGTCGTACTCATGCTGGATCAGCTCCGACATGTCGTCGTCCATCCGCTTCTCCCGAGGTTCCCAGTTTTCATCAAGATACCGCAGGACGCAGTGCCGGTACCGGCTGACCCGGACCAGGAGCCGGGGGAAGGACATGCAGTCGTCCCACAGTTCCATCCGCTCCTCGTCCACGAACTCCAGCCTGGGGTTGATGATGACGTAAGGCCGGTCCGTAAGCATGCAGATGAGCCGCTTTTGGACGCCGATCTGGGGCGCGGCGATGGCCCGGCCGAAGCCGTATGCCCGGCGGATAGCCCGGATGCAGGCGAACATGTCCTCGAAGACCGGCCGCAGGGCTTCCAGTTCCGCACGTTCCACCGGCTCCGAGACCTCATAGAGCCGGGGATCCCCCAGCAGCAGGATGCTTTCGATGGTGCCTCTTTCCATGGTGCTCCCCCTCTCCGTCCCGTCAGTCGGCGGGTCTTTGCCCCTTTTCCGCGTTCTCCAGGACCTTTTTGTAGGGCAGGGTCATGCCCTCGGTCATCCTGCCGCCCAGCTTCTTCTGCAGCTTCGGGCTCTTCATCATGGCCCCCACCAGGTACATGGCCGCGACGCGGCCCCGGTGCTTCTGGGGGAAGTCGTCGTAGAAACCGTGGGCACGATAGAATTTGTGGTCCGCCCGCATGAGGCCCTGCATCTGGTAGATCAGATCCCGGAAGATCTTGAGCCCTCCCACGCCGAAGAAGTTTTTGGGCTGTTGGAGGCCGGTCTCGATAGCGTAGGCCAATGTCTCGGCCAGGCGATCGATCTCACGCTCAGGATCGCTTTGGTCCGTGGCGACGCCGGCCAGGAAGTTGCCGCCCACCTCCGCCCGGGCCTCCATGAGGAGCCGCAGATCGGGCTCCCGGTCCAGGGGGCCGTCCACCAGATACCCCACGGGCTTTCCCATGGTCACGGTGCGGTGGCCGTTGCAGAACTGGCGGTCGTCGTAGAGCTTGAAGCGCTAGCCCATGGAGTGGTCCCGGACGGTGTAGGCGTAGACGATGGCCTCGCCGGTCTGGATGTTCTCCCGGAGGTACCGGTCGAAGCCGTCCTTATGGACGCAGGTCCCGTCGGCGGCGCAGTGGAAGCAGCCCAGGCACCCGCCGGCGAAGGGAAAGGTCCTCAAATTCACCACCCGGGTCTCATAGGGGAGTTTGGCCCGGAAACGATCGATCATGGCACTGAGAGCGTCCTCCGCCCCCTCCTCCCGGTCGGTGACAACGACCACCTCCCCGGGCTTTTTCGCCACCGCCTCCGCCGGGGCGGGGACCACGGGCAGGAAGGGCTCCTGTGCGCCGCAGCACGTCGGCTCGGCATAGCCCCGGGCCGCCTGCCATAGGACGAAGCGGAAGAAGGCCTCCGCCTCCTTCCGGCCCTTCTCCGTCAGCAGGTCCTCCATGTCGGCGGACAGGCCACGGATGTATCTCATGCCCATGTCGCCGCAGTTGTCCTCGACGAAGCGGTGGGCGGTCACGTCGTAGAAGTGCTTGGAGGTGGTGATCTGGGTGGCGAACTTGCCCGAAAGGTCCAGACCGCTGCCCTTCATGAGCTCCATGAACCGATGGAGCTGGGCGGGTACGAGAAACGTGTAGACCGGGTAGCAGAACAGGATCAGGTCGGCGGCCATGAGCTTCTCCCCCGCCTCCCGGAAGTCCTTCTCGAACTGCCGGATCCGCTGGCCCACGTGAAGGGTCTCGAAGACCTCCTCCGGGAACAGCTTTTCCAGATACTTCACCGTGAACAGCGTGATGCTGTCCTCCCCCGCCGGGGATCCGTTCAACACCAGTATGCGCATAAGACCCTCCTTATGGGATCGCTTCCAGAATGGGGACCAGACGGGCAATCCCCGTCTCCTCCGCCAGCCACCCGGCGTAGCGCCTGGTCGCCCCGTATTTCGATGTGCACAGGATGATGCCGTTCATGGCGCCTCCGATTTTTTCCTTACGATATGGCATATATCACGCAACCAGGATCAAGTCAAGCTGTTTGTATCCGAAAACAGCTCCGACGCCTGGCGGAGGTGGTCGGTGATAGGGAGGTGCTGGGGGCAGGCCTGCTCGCAGCGGCGGCAGGCGATGCAGTCGGCGGCGGAATGGCCCGGGGTGACGGCGGTTTGGTAGGCGGCCCGGGCTTCGGTCATCTGCCCGTTGCCCAGGTGCAGGTTCATGGCGGCGAAGATCTCCGGGATGGGGATCTGGTTAGGGCAGCCCTCCGTGCAATAGCGGCAGCCGGTGCAGGGGATGGTCTTCGACCTGCCGAGGACCCGCTGGGCTTCCCGGATGATGGCCTGCTCCTCGGCGTTCAGAGGCTGGAAATTCCGCATATAGGACAGGTTGTCCTCCATCTGGGCCACGTTGGACATGCCGGAGAGCACCGTGAGGATCCCGTCCAGGGACGCCGCGAAGCGGATGGCCCAGGAGGCGCAGGACATGTCCGGATGGTACGCCTGGAACAGCTTTTTGACTTCTGCCGGGGGATCGGCCAGCTTGCCGCCCTTCACCGGCTCCATGACCACGATGGACTTGCCGTGGGAGCGGGCCACCTCGTAGTTTGGGCGGGCGGTGACGGAGGGGTTCTCCCAGTCGGCGTAGTTGATCTGCAGCTGCACGAAATCCACGTCCGGGTGCTCCGTCAGGAGCCTGTCGAGCAGCTCCGGGCCGGCGTGGAAGGAAAAGCCATAGTGCTTGATAAGGCCCTTTTGCTGCTGCTCCTTCACGAAATCCCAGACGCCGAACCGGTCGTATTTCTTATAGTTGTTCTCCATGATGGCGTGGAGCAGATAGTAGTCGAAGTGCCCCGCCCCGGTGCGCTCCAGGCTGGTGTAGAACTGTTTCTTGGCCGCCTTCTCCGTGGGGGCCATCATGGCGTTCAGCTTGGTGGCCAGGGTGAAGCTCTCCCGGGGGTACCGGGCCACCAGGGCCTTTTCGATGGCTGCCTCGGAGCCGGGGTATAGAAAGGCGGTGTCATAGTAGGTGAACCCTGCCGCCATGAACCGATCCACCATCTCCTTCACCTGCTCCACGTCCGTGGCGAGGAGCTTTCGCGGCAGCCGCATGAGCCCGAAGCCCAGCTTGGGCACGTTTTTTCCAAAGTAGTCCGACATCCTCATCCCTCCCGTCAGCGGTTCGTATCCAGTATACTACAGAAATGGGACAAAAGAAACCGCCTGCTCCTGTCAGGCGGTGAAAAAGTGCCGCGGGAGGGCTCAGCCCAAAGGCTTCAGCTTCTCGTAAAGAGCGGCGAGATAGTCCTCAGCGGGGGCGTCCTGGGGGTAGGCCAGGGTGACGCCGGCGTCGGAATCCTCGTTCTGCAGGGCCTTGATAAAGGTCAGGAAGGCGTCCGCGTCGGCGCCCAGGAAGTCGCGGTAGTGGTTGGCGGGGACGCCGGCCACCATGGCGTTGTAGATGGCCAGGGCCTTGTCCCGGGGGGAGGCCGCCGTTTCGTAGCGGGTCAAAAACTGTTGTACACGTGCCTGGTTCATATCGTTTCTCCTTTCAGCAGCAATGATCGTTTGGGAAGCGGGCCGACGAACGCCCATCCGCCAGCAGGCGAAGAGCAGGGCCCCGCTCAGCAGGAGGGCCAGGATAAGGGGCCCTCTCGGGTACGCTTTCTCATAGTATAGACCCCCTTCCCCTATCTTTTCAAGGGCTATAGGGTCAAAAGCCATGCCATGATCGGCGCAGAGCTGTTTCACGTTCAGAAGGCCGATGCAGGGGACGCCCCGGGCCAGGTAATGGCCCATGAGGTAGCCCTCGCCGTCGGTCACTTTCTTTTCGATGAGCCCCTGGCCCAGGGCGTAACCCTCACCGTGCTCACCCATGGCCATGTTGTGGCCGCCCACGCTGATAAAGCAGGCCACGTCCCCGTAGAGGGCTTCCCGCCAGCGGAGGTTTTCGGCCCGGTCCGGGATGCGGGTCACGGTGATCCCCGCCTTCTCCATCCGATCCAGGGCCTCCTGCAGGGCTTCCGCCTCGTCGGGGAAGAACGCCGCCCCCATGTTGAGGCCCAGATCGTCGTCCCCGCCCAGGGTCACGGCAGCGGGTTTGGCGGAGATGAGCCCGGCGCCATAGAGGTGAAAAAGCATCTCCGGGGCAGTGAACGCCGGCAGATTGGCCCCGTAAGTGGAGGCGCCCACGGACACGATGATGACGGGCTGGGCCCCCAGGGCTTCCGCCGCGCACACGGCGGCAAGGTTCAGGGCTGGGAAGGAGCCGGTGGCGCAGACGCCCACCCGGTCCCCGGCCTTCACCCCCGCCCGGACCAGAAGGTCGCATACCAGAGCGGCCATGTCCGGCTGACAGGAGGTGCGTTTGGCCTCCAGGTTCCCCAACGTGGTGGTGATGGCGGTGAACTCCGTGCCGATGAGGCCGGTGGAAAACCGGTCCGTATCCTCGTCGATAGGGACGCCCCGCCGGAACCGCTCGGTCTTCAGCTCCGCCATACACGCTTCCATGGCGGACGCCGCCCGGACCATGGCCTCATAATGGGGCTTTCGGACCGTGCGGGCCCCCAGATAGCTCCCGAGGCACCCGGCCAGCAGGACCAGGACCATGGCTAAGATCAGTATGCACTTGATCCTCTCCCGCCCCTTCACAGTGCCCCCATGAGCAGCATGGCCGCCGCCAGGATGCCTGTGACCGCGGCGAGGGACAGCAGGGTCTTCACGATGCCCTGCTTCTCCATCTCCCGCACCAGGATCCCCGGCACGATGAGGCCGATGACCCCGATGGAGAAGGGCAGCACCCCCAGGGCCACGACGGCCAGGTTCAACAGATAGGACAGCACGATGGACAGCGCGAAGCGCCGCTTGCCGTAGAGGATGAACAGGTTGGAGAGGAGCTGCATGAGCCCCCAGGTCAAAAGGACCAGACCCAGGGTGTACCCGATCCTGAGCGGTGACGTGAGGCAGAGGGCGAAGTACCCGGGCACGATGATGCCCCCGGGGGACAGACGTGTGCACTCATAGAACAGGATGCTGACCAGGATGCCCAGCACCAGGATCTTTTCCGTCATGGGCCCACCTCCTTTCCTTCGCCTCTCAGCCGCCGGATCAGGGCCTCCCCGGCCCCCTTGATGTTCCCTGCGCACAGCACCGCGGTCCGTTCCGAGAAGGCCAGGGGCACCTCATCCGGGTCCGCGAACAGCCGTACCGGCACCCGGGGGCAGGTCCGCTTCAGCAGCCGCCTCAGCAGCCCTCGCTGCTCCCCCAGGACCCAGATCTCCGCCGCCGGGAGCTGGGCTGCCAGACAGCTCATGTCCTCCGCCCGGGCGGGCCGATCCCGCCGGTTGTTCAGCAGTAGAATGAGCATCCCCGCCGCGCCGCTCTGCTCGTAGAGCCGCAGGGTGGACAAAACGTCGTTGGCGGCAAAGGCATTAAGGAAGGTAGCATTGCCCCGCTGGATGGTCTCGAAGGCAAAGGGGTCCTTGCGGACCTGCTCCATGCCTCTCAGGGCGTCCTCCTCCCTGACCCCGGCGGCCCTGCACACGGCCAAAGCCAAGGCCACGTTCTCCGGAAAGTCGGGCACGTCTGAGTACCCCGACCGCGGCGGCGCGGCCACGACGACCTGGCCCCGGCCCTGCATGGCCCTGGCCATGGCGTCGGCCATGTCCGCCTCCGCCGTGAACAGATCCCCCCGGCGGGGAGCCATGGAAAGGAGGGCTTCACAGATCTCCTCCCGGGTCTCGCCCATGACGTCGGTGTGATCGAGGCGCACGTTGGTGATCACAGCCATGTCCGCCCGGAGCATGTCCTCCGACGCCCGCTGTAGCTCCGGGTGGATGGCCATGCACTCCACCACCAGCACCTGGGCCTTCTCTTTGTAGGCGAGGCGCATCATGTCCAGCTGCTCCCGGACGTTGGCGGGGGCCCGGCGGTCGATCTGCTCCTCCCGGCCGTCCGCGTGAAGGATCATGGGCAGGGTGCCGGTGGATTTCGACAGCACCCGCAGACCGCCGCCCCGGAGCCCCGCATCGATGAGCCGGACCGTGGAGGACTTGCCCCGGATGCCGTTCACGTGGATCACATGGACAAAGGACCTCCTATACCGAGCCGCCAGGAGCTTTTCTCCGGCCAGGTACAGGAGGTACAGAATACATATCAACAGCAGGATCAGGGCGGGGCGGTTCATAGCATGCCCTTATAGCGGAGGACGTAGGCCACGATCTTCAGCTGGTCCGTGACCCGTCGCTCCATGGGGAAGCCCCGGAAGGTCTCCACGGTGATGGCAGGGATCTTCAGTTCATCGGTGACGGTCCGGTTCATGCTGCCATCGGGGCCCGGGCCGTTGACGTTGAAGGGGCGGGAGGTCACCTTGCCGTCCTGGGTATCGAACAGCAGATCGAAGAACAGGTCCTCCATGCCCTCCAGGGAGGTGTAGATCAGATTGCTGCCCAGAAAGTCCCGGTCAGCCGCGTAGACGATGGCCTCGTGGAGGTCCAGCAGGATCTCGGGCTGTTTGTCCTCGATGTCGTGGAAGATGGCATAGCAGAGCTTCTGGGCTTTTGTGCCGTTTTCGTCCCCGGGGAAGCAGCGGTTGGGGTCCTCGTTCCCCACCGTCCGGCGAAAGAGTCGGGCGCCCTGGGCGTTGGCCGGGGCGAGGACGTACAGGGTGCCGGCCTTGATGGCGGCGTGCTGGAGCATGAGCCCGGCGTACCAGGCCGCCCGCTCGTTCCCGTGGATGCCCGCCGCCACATACACGGTGGGGCCGGGCTCCCGGCCGACGATCTTCACCACGGTAGTCTCCGTGTCCGCGCCGGGGGTCAAAAGATAGCTTTCCCGGGTCACCTCGTACACGGTATCGAAGTCGTCCACGAAGTCGGAGAGGGTCTTCGTGTAGATATCGAAGGTGACTTCCGGTTCCACGATGCTGCGGCCGTCGTAGGCAAACACCTCCCCGCCGATGGTCACGGTCTGGGCCGGTTCCCCGATGGGCTCCGGTGCCTCGGACGCAGCGGGAACAGGCGACGCTGTGATCGCCGGGACCGGTTCTTTTTCAGTTGCGGCTTGCCGGGGGGCGCATCCCAGGAGCAGGAGCAGCCCCGCCAGGCAGACAAGACCAGTTCGTTTCACTTTTTTCAATCCGTGGGATCCAGATACCGGCCGATGCCGTTGGTCAGGATGTCCCGATAGGAGGGCAGGTCGCCGAGGTCGATGGTGAGCTCGTTCCCCAACTCGTTATAGGCGCTGCACAGCTGCTCTATGCCGCAGATATGCCGGGCCACTCGCTCCGTGAGGGGGATGCCCGCCTCCGTGAACTCCACGGTGACGGAGCCGTACTGGCGGGCCTTGACGTAGTATTTGTCCTTGCCATTCACCACCAGATCCGCATTGGTCCGGCCCCGAAGCCGGCCCTGGGAGGGATTGGCCGTCTCCATGAGGGTGGCCAGGGTATCGGTGAAGTCCCCCAGCTCCCGGTGGCTCAGGCCGTGAAGGTTGGTGGGCGAGGCCTCGATGCTGATGTTCATGCCCTCCATCTGCATGTCCATGGAGGCCCAGCTGGCCAGCTCGATGGCATCCTGATGGGCCACGATGGCGTTGACGGTGGTGTACTCGGGGGAGGCCTCGTGGAGGTCCACGGTGATCTTCACGTCTTTCTGCTTCACCAGCTCCGTGATGCCGTAGGTGACCCGCTCGGTGAAGGTGCCGCTGTTGCTGCCGGGGTAGGCCCTGTTCAGGTTCCGGGTCTCACTGCCGGACAGGGTCTGGCCGCTGGTCCTGTGGACGTACACGTCGGAATCGGGCCACTGGTCGATGGGGTTGGTGGCCCGGGAGCCGAAGCGGAAGGTCCGATCCCCGCCGGGGGTGGAGATGGTGAAGAACATGGGGGCCCCTTCCTGGGGGTCCGTGCAGGTGAAGGCGCTGTGGTTCGCCCGGGGGATCACGTAGAGGACCCCGCTCTGAGGCTTGCAGTTCTCGATGAGGGTCACCGCCGCCACCACGCCGGAGGGCTCGTTGGGATGGGTGCCGCCCAGAACCAGCACCGCGGCGCCGGGCTTGCCGGAATTCAGCACGTAGATCTCCGTGTCCCCATGGGTGCCCTTGAGGTTCGGGTTATAGTCGGAGAGCATCTGGACCTCGGTGACGCCGGGGCCGGGATAGATGGGCTGATCCTCCCACATGGAGGTGAAGGTGACGCCCAGGTACACGCACACGGCGGCGGCCAGGAGGCACAATGCCGCGGCGGTCCAGATCCGTTTCGGTATCTTCTTCATGGCCGTGCCCTCACTTGATGAGCAGAAGCCGCAGGATCAGCGGGATGACGACCAGGGCCGCGTCCAGCTGATAGAGGAACTTCTCCTTCTTGAACATGTTGGTGAGGATAAGGGCCAGCAGCAGCGCCACGATGGCCAGATAGACGTATTTCAAAAACAGCATATCCTCTTCCTCCTTACCTGGTCAAAAAACCCATGTATTTGGAATTGAGCAGATAGATCACCGCCAGGGCGATGCACACCAGGAACGGGATCACGCAGTGCTTCAAAACGGGCTTGTATTTGAGGCCCACGATCTGGGCGGCGTAGTTGCCGGCAAGGGCCGTGGGGGGCATGAGATCGCCCAGACAACAGATGAAGGATAGCAAAGCCGCGATGGTGATCTGATCGCCGGTGTCGAGAAGGACCAGCAGGAAGGGCACGCCCATGACGCTGGCCGCGCCGTAGGAGCTGACCGCGCCGAAGCCCGGCATGATGGTGCAGATGGCCACATAGAGGAGGGCCGTGCCGAGGCCCAGGCAGGAGACCACGATCCAGCCCCGGGCGCCGGTAAGGGTCAAAACCTGGATGAACATACCCACGCCCATGAGCTTTGCAAGGACGGGGATGGTGGTGTCCATGGCGTCGAGGCCCCCTTCCCAGGCGTTGAACCGGCGGCCCGTGAACACGGCCACCACGGCACAGATGAGGAAGATGAGGGGGGTGCCCAGCTGGGGCATGATCTTGGGGACCGCCCTCGTCAGCACCAGCATGACCACCAGGAGCAGTATGGGGATATAGAGCTTGAAGCCGTACTTCTTCCCCACCTCAAGGTCCAGGTCCTTCTTCAGCTCCTCGATGTCCAGGTTTTTGCAGTGTTTGAGGCCCAGGAACAGGACCGTGAAGATGGCGCAGGGGATGGTGATGAGGAACAGGGGCCCCTCAAAGCCGATGTAGGGCATGTCCACGCCTCCGGCGATCAGCATGGCGGGGATGTTCACCGGCGGGGCCGCCATGCCCATGATGGCGCCCACAGCGAGGATGGCCCCGGCCCGAGGCTTGGGGATGCCGATCTTCAGCAGGATCGGTGCCACGATGGCGCCGGCGGAGAGGACCGCGGCGGTGGAGGAGCCGGTGATCATGCCCGGGAACATGACGATGAACATGAGCAGGATCAGCATGAGGGCCGGCACCTTATAAAATTTGGTGACGATCAGGGCGTTCAGGGCTTCCAGGGCCCCGGAGCGCTGGATGGCCGTCATAAACAGCATGGCCGTGGAGATGATGAGGATGGTGTCCACGTAGGTGAAGCACCCCTCGAACAAGTGCCGCAGGGGGATGCCCTCCCCCGCCACCAGGGCCCCGGCCACGGCGCCCAGGATCATGGAGATGCTGACGGGGAGCTTCAACAGCAGGTTCCCGATGAGGAACACCCCCAGCATGGCCAGCAGGACCAACAATTCCGTATTCAAAGCGATCTCCTCACTTTCTTGGGATCAGGAAAACATCCCCGCCCGCCCCGGAAGACTGGGACGGGCAGGGTGAAACAGGGAGGAACTCTTATTTGGTAAACAGGCCGGGGAACACGTCCATACCGTCCTTGATGGCGAAGATGTAGGTCAGGGGGATGTTCTTCTCCTGGGCCACCTTGGTGAACTTGCCGTCGAAGTTGGCGTCCTCCACCACCACCATGTACTGAGCCACCTCCAGCACCATGTCGGTCAGCTTGTCGGACAGGGTGCCGCGGCGCATGGAGCCGCCCAGATGGGCCATGATGACCGCAGGGTTATTTTCCTTGACGGCGGCCATGAACTTTTCGGCCCGGGCGGTCTCGTCTGCCTCGGAGATGCCCGCCGCGCCCAAGCCCTTGGAGCTGGCGCCGCAGACGATGACGACGGTCTTATAGTTCTTCACGTCGGCGTCGGTGGCCAGGGCGTTGAAGGCGTAGTCCTTCACGCCGGACCGCTTCATGATGGCGTCCATCATGGAGGTGTCGGCGCTCTGACCGAAGGAGGTGACCAGGATGGGCGTGTCGAACTTGGCGGCGGCGGTGTCGCCGATGTTGAAGATGCGGACTTCCTCGCTGGTGTTCATGGGAAAGTCGGACTTCTGGTTGGGGTCGTACCCGTCCACAGTGCCCTGGGAGGAGGTGTAGGTCTCCGTCTTCTGCTCTGCGGCAGGCGCGGCGGCGGGGGCGGCGGTGGAGGTCTCGGCGGTCTTGCTGCCGCAGGCCCCGAGGGCGACGACGAACAGGGTTGCCAACAGGATGGCGATGAGCTTCTTCATGGTTTTTTTCTTTCCTCTTTTCCTTATGTTATTCTTACCGTGGATCGACTTTATTCGACGGGCTTGAACATGCCCGAAAGGCCCAGCTTGACCATGTCCTCATAGGACCCCAGGCAGGTGAACTCGATGGGGGCGTCGGCGTGGTACAGGTTGTAGGCGTCCTTCAGCTTGGTGATGCACACGATGTGCCGGGCGATCCGCTCTACGAGGGGGATGCCGTTCTCCTTCACCCGATAGTAGATGTAGCCGTCCAGATGGGCCTGGTAGTAGTTGGGCTCGTTGCCGTTGATGATGAGGTCATCGTCCATCTTCCCGTGGAGGGGGCCCATGGAGGGGTTGTAGGTCTCCATCAGAGTCATGAGGGCGTCGGTGTTGTCTCCGAGGCTCCGGTGAGACAGGCCGTAGGAGGTGCGGCCGGACAGCTCCGCCTTCATGTCGAGGCCCTCCATGCTCATGTCGATGGCCATGAGGGAGGCCACATCCAACGCCCGCTCATGGGCCATGGTGGTGTCCAGATAGTAGAACTCCGGAGAGCCCTCGTGCATGTCCATGACGATGGACACCTGCTCCCGGTCGATGAGGTTCTTGATGCCGGCGCAGATCTGCTCGGTGAGGACGCCGTCCTCGTTGCCGGGGTAGAGCCGGTTCACATTGCGGATCTCAGCGGTCTCGGTGCCAACCAGCTTCCGGCCGGAGGTGCCCTCATAGTAGTTGCGGTCGGGCCACTGGTCCACCGGGTTGGTGAGCCGGTTGCCCACCCGGAAGGTGCGGGTGGAGCCGTCGTTCAGGGTGATGGTGAAGCGGTCCAGCATGCCATCCAGGGGGGAGGTGTGGGTGAAGCCCGATTTGTTGGTCCAGGGCATGATGAAGACCCGGCCTTGGGTCACCTGGATATTCTCCGCCATGGCGATGGCCGCCATCATGCCGGCGCTCTCGTTGGGATGGGTGCCCCCCAGCACCAGGAAGGTGCCGCCGGGCACGCCAGAATCGAACATGTAGATCTCCTCGTCTCCGGCGGTGCCCTTCAAGCCCTCGCAGTATTCCGAGAGCATGGCCACCCGGGTGAGGCCGTCGCTGGCCACCACGGGCTCAGGGGTCCGCATGGCCAGGAAATCATGGGCCGCCACGGCGGCGAAGACCAGGGCCACCAGGAGAGCCAGGCCGTTTTTCCAAAGATAGCTGTACTTCTTCATGGCCGCCTCCTCACTTGATGTGCAGCGCCCTCAGGGCAAAGGTCACCAGGATGACCGCCAGGGAGATGAGCTCCGGCAGGGGCCGTTTTTTCAGCAGATTGATGAGCAGAAGTACCGCAAGCAGGGAGATCACCGCATAATAGATGATGGATATCATGGCTTTCCCTCCTTACAGAATGAGTCCGGTCATCTTGTCGCCGAAGAGCACCATGACCACGCCCATGACGATGACCAGCAAGGCCGGCAGCAGCAGTTGAGAGAGGACCTGTTTGTAGGTCACGTCCTCGGCCTGCAGCGCCTCCTTCGCATGGGAGAAAGCGCCGCCCCGGAGGGCGATAAGGTACGCCACGCCCACCGCCGCGGCGCAGCCTGTGACGATGACCGTGTTGGCGAGCCACCCGATGGGGAACACCGCGTAGGTGCTGAGGAAGGCGGGCAGGGGCACGGACAGGAAGAGGCCCAGGACCACCGATATCGCCATGAGGACCAGCATCACCGCCGATGTGGCATCGCCGTTGGTCCAGGGCAGGATGTGGTAGGAGAAGATGCCGCGGATACCGTTCATGGAGCTGACCTCGATGAAGGAACCAAGAGCCAGCACCGCCGCCGCGGGCACCGCCAGGTCAGCCGTCCCCTGAAGGAGGGTGTCGAAAGCCGCCTTCGCCCCCCGGCGCTCTGCGGGGAGCAGGAAGGCAAGGACGATGCCGACGAGGAAAATGACCACCTGGCCCCCCACGTACACGTAGGAGCCCAGGAGCCCGTCCACCAGCGCCAGAAGGAGCACCGCAGCGAGGGGCAGCAGGGGCAGCAGCTTTCCCTTCTCCCCGGCGGGGGCGTCGCCCTTGAACAGGGGGGCGCTCATGACGCCGAAGAGGAGGAAGGCGGGCAGGGCCAGCACCAGCAGGGGCAGGAAGAAGCCCACGTAGGGGGTGGGCAGAACGCTGCCGGCGCCGTTGGCCGCCACGATGGCGGGGATGCAGTTGGGGGGCAGCATCATGCCCAGGAAGGCGCCCACGGCGATGAAGCCCACGGACTTCGCCTTGTCGGCGCCGCGGCGCTGCAGATGGTCATAGACGGGTCTGGCACTCAAGAGCACGGAGGCGGAGGCGAACCCCGTCAGCATGCCGGGCAGGGCCAGGAACAGCAGCGCCCCGAAGCTGGAAAGGAGGGGGCTCTTGCCCAGCAGGCGGCTGAGGAGCCCGTCCCAGGCCCCGCTGTCCTTCAGGACCCGCAGGAAGATCATGGCCACCACGCAGGGCAGCAGGGCGTCCAGGAACCCGAAGGGCCCCTCCACGATCTCCCGAAAGCGAAGGCCCATGCCCGCCGCCAGGCTCCCGGCCACGGCGGCGAGGAGCAGGATGGGGGCCCACCACCGGGGGTGGTTCCGGGTGAGGATCTGCCCCACCGCCGCCACGCCCAGCATCAGCAGGGCCAACAAGTATTCTTCACGCATGTCTATACCTCCCGGGCCGGGGATGGCCCCGGCCCAACGGATCCTTCGTCAATAGGCGGCGGCGCCGTAGTAACGGCGCTGGTCCGCCGCGCCGTAGTACTTGTCGCCGGCTTTATGGTATACTGCGGCCACGCAGCCCACGTGGGAGCCCAGCTCGCCCTCGTTGGTGAGCACGAAGCCCAGCTCCGTCAGCTTATCCATGGTCTCCTGGCTGTAGCGGCTCTCGATGGTCAGGTTCTTGGTGTTCTGGTCCCGATAGACCCGGGGCGCGTTCACGGCCTCGGCCACGTTCATGTCGTAGTCGATGACGTTGGAGATGGCGATGGCCACGGCGGACACCAGGGCCCAGTTGCCGGGGGAGCCCACGGCCAGGAAGGGCACGCCGTCCTCATCGGCCACGATGGAGGGGCAGATGGTGGAACGGACCCGGATGTAGGGCATGACCCGGTTCACCTTGGCGGAGGGGCTGTTGGTCAGGTTCCCGAGATGGGCGCTGAACACGAAGCCCGTGCCCGGCACGGCCACGGCGGAACCGAAGTTGATGCCGTTGGTGTTGGTGGTGGAGACCACGTTCCCGTCCTTGTCCATGACGGCAAGATGGGTGGTGCCGCCCTGGTCCAGGGTGGTGGAGGCGGCCACCGCCTCGCCGGTCTCGCTGAGGGTCACGGTCAGGTTCCCCTTCTTGGCGTTCTTGAGATAGGTATCCAGGGTGATCTTGGAGGCCCGTTCCTTGGCGTACTCCTTGCTGATCATCTCTTCGACGGGCAGATTGTAGTAGTCCGGGTCAGCCATGTAAGCCACGCCGTCCATCTCCGCCAGGGCGTAGGCGTCGGCGGTGACCTTGACGGCCTCCATGCTGTCGCGCCCGAGACCCTTCATGTCGAAGTTCTCCATGATGTTCAGCATCTCGAGGAGGGCCACGCCGCCGTTGCTGGGGCCGCCCACGGTGTAGACGGTCTTGCCCCGATAGGTGGTGGAGATGGCTTCCCGCTCCTTGGTCTCATACTGGGCGAAGTCCTCCCGGGTCAGGAGGCCGCCGATGGACTGGATGTAGTCCACCATCTTCTGGGTAAAGTCGCTGTTGTAAAAGGCTTCCTTGCCGCCGTCGGCGATGAGGTCCAGGGTGTCGGCCAGGTCCTTGTTGTAGATGGTCTGACCGTTGGAGTAGGTGAAGCCGTCGTCGGTGTACAGGTTCAGGGTGTAGGGGTAGGTGGCCAGGTTGTCGTACCGGCCCTCGATGTTGGTGTTCCACCGCTGGGGCAGGGTGAAGCCGTTGCGGGCGAGGTCGATGACCGGCTGGAGGATCTGGCGGCGGGTCAGCTTGCCGCTGCCGTACTTCTCAAGGGCGGTCATAGTGCCGTTGACCACGCCGGGGATGGCGATGGCTTCCACGGAAGGGGGATTGGAGGAGGTGTCGGTGGAGATCTCACCGGCGATGGCCGCTTTGGGGGCCTGGGTCATGTACTCCAGCACGAAGTAGCGGTTCTCCTCCTTGAGATAGATGACCATCTGGCCGGCGCCGCCCATGCCGGAGGCGGCGGGCTCCAGCAGGCCCACGGCGTAGATCATGGCCACGGCTGCGTCCACGGCGTTGCCGCCGGCCTTCAGGATGTCCACGCCGATCTGGGACGCCACGGGGTTGGCGCAGGACGCGGCGCCGTAGTCGCCCACGGCCCCGGTGCCGTAATCGTCGCCGGGATAGGCGCCCGTATAGGGGGGCTCGGTGGGGGCGGGGACCTCCGTGGCCGCGGGGGCGGGGGCCTGGGTGGCCGCAGCGGGGGCCTCCGTGACCTGAGGTTTCGCTTCAACGGTCTCGGTCTTCTTGCAGCCGGCGGCGACGCCCAGCAGCATCACCAGGGCAAGGCAAAGTGCTACGATCCTTTTCACGATCATTTCCTCCTGAGTTGCTTGCAGATCATATGAATTGCTTCAGATAAACAAAACCTCCCCCGAAGGGGAGGCTTTGCAGATGATTCAGGCGACGGGGGTGATGGTGAGGATATCCTGCAGCGTGTAGGTGGGGTACGCGATGGAGGTGGCGTCCACACGATCCTCGTTGATGAAGATCTTGCACTTTTCGAGATCGTCTGCGAAGATCTCCTCGGTGTATCCGTCAGCGCAGATGAAGTTGTAGGACTTGGCTTCCACCATGCCTACGGCCTTGAAAAGGTCGACCACGCTGTAGCCGTCGGGCATCACGTCCACACCGGGCACGTAGACCAGGGCGGCGTCGTCGAAGACGTACTGGCCGACAGCCAGGCAGACCTGGTCACGGACCTGGGCCTTGCCGAGGGTGAAGGCGTCGTTCTTCTTGGATTTATCCAGGCAGAAGTAGACCTTCATGAAGGTGTCCATGTCATAGTCGAAGATGTAGCCGTCCTTGTAGGAGATGGCCTTGGCGGTGGTGGGCTCGATGCCGGCCTTCTTCAGGACGTCCACCACGGGATAGGCCTCATACACGTTGCCGCCGTAGCACATGAGCTCGGGGGCCTCGGTGTCCAGGATGCCCTCGGCGTTGGGCATGACCACGATCTGGTTGATGCCCTCCACGGGGGTGGACTCCTTGGTGATGCCGTGAGGCACGATGTAGCGGATGCTGGTGAGGCCGTAGCCGGCGTAGGCGATGGAGGTGGCGTCGATGGTGCCCTTGGCGTCCACGTAGATCTTGACCTTTTCCAGATCCTCAGCGGCGATCTCCTCGGTGTACTCGTCGGCGCAGATGAAGTCGTAGGACGCGGCTTCGGCCATGCCGATCTCGTCGAAGAGCTCCTTCATGTTGTCCCAGCCGTCTTCGGGCACGAACAGGGCGCACTCATGGCCGGTGAGGATGTAGCCCATGTACTGGACCATGGCGCTCATCTTCTGGGTGGTGCCGGTGAACACGTCGTAGACGCCGCCCTTGCTGTCGGTGAAGCCGAAGGACAGGCCCTTGGCGCAGAGGGTCTCATAGGAATCGGTGCCGTCGTCGGTATAGCCGTCGCTGTAGGCGACCACGGCCACCACGTCGTTGGCTTCAGGCACGAACCAGAAGTTCTTCTCGAAGATGTCGCCGAACTTATAGGAAGGCAGCCAGTACGCGTTGTACCGGGTCTCCACGGGGTCCTTCTGCGCTTCCATATCCTTCACCAGGGTGTTGAGGACGGTGAGCTGATGGATGCCCTCGGGCTCGGGCTCAGGGGTGGGCGCTTCGGTGGGCTTGGGGGCCTCGGTGGCCTTGGGGGCCTCCGTGGCGGCAGGCTTGGGAGCTTCCGTGGCAGCGGGGGCGGCCGCGGCCTTCTCGGCGCAGCCGGCGAACATGGATGCCAGCATCAGCACGGCCAGCAGCAATGCGAACCAGGTCTTTTTCATGATGATCCCTCCTGTTTGTTTTCCTTTTCAAATTATTCATACCGAGGCGATCCGGCCTAAAAAGCAGATTTCTCCCCTGTATACAGATTCATTGTAGCCACGCCGCCCTCTTCTGTCCAGATATTTTTGAAATATTTCACAAATGTCCTGAACAAAAACCCGTCCTGTGGAGGAAAAGCGCGTCATGCCGTCATATTTCATTTTTGCAGGAAATTATGCACTTTAGTGATGCACATTTGTGCAAGTATCGACGGACGATTGTTTTTGCCCGGCGGATACGGTACACTATATATGAAATAAAAGGATGGTGGAGGTGTATTCATGAACGGATTGGAGCGCAACGTCGCAAAGCTGTTTTCCAACGACGGCAAGCTGTTCGCCATGGCCATGGATCTGCCCCAGTGTGGGCTGGTGGAGGGACTGGAGGATCCGGTCTCGGTGATCCGGGCCCGAAAGGATTCCAAGCTGGACGCCTTTTTGGTGAACCTGGGGGTGGCGCAGCTCTGTCAGCAGGAGCTGCTGCACAAGAAGATCATCCTGCGCACCTCTTTCGGCGGCACCTTCCTGTCCACGGAGTTCACCAACGTGAACAAGAACTTCGTCAGCCCCAAGACCGCCCTCGCCATGGGCGCGGACGCGGTGGTCATGATGATGGTCCTGGGCGGCGCGGACTACCGGAGCATCCAGGACGCGGCGGAGGCCATCGACGGCTACCACCGGCTGCAGATCCCCGTGGTGGTGGAGATCCTGGCTGACGACTTCACCAAGACCCAGACCTTCGACGTCCAGGCAAACGGGGCCCGAGTGGCGGCGGAGCTGGGGGCCGACGTGGTCAAGGCCTTCTACACGGAGAACTTCGAGACCGTGGTGAAGAACTGCCCGGTGCCCATCGTCCTGGCGGGCGGGCCCAAGGGAGCGGACATCCTGGACACGGCGGCGGACGCCGTGCGCTGCGGTGTGAAGGGCTTCTGCTTCGGGCGGAACCTGTTCCAGAGCGAGGACGCCCCGGAGCGCATCGAAAAACTCTACCATATACTCCACAAATAATATAAAGGAAAAGGGCCTATGTCTCGCAATCGAGCGGATATGATGCAGATGTATCGTATCGCCAAGATGTACTACGTGGAGGGCCAGACCCAGCAGCAGATCGCGGCCACGGAAAACGTGTCCCGGTCCCAGATCTCCCGGCTCCTGGATCAGGCCCGCAACTGCGGCATCGTGGAGATCACGGTACGCATGCCGGAGCGGATCAGCCTCAATGAGCTTCGGGACGATCTCATCCGGGAGCTGCGGCTCAAGGACGTGGCCATCGCCCCCCTCCAGGAGACTGCTGCGGAGGAGGACGCCATCGAGGCCATCGCCACCGCCGCCGCCAACTTCCTGCCCAAGGAACTGAAGAACTGCCGGACCGTGGGCGTGGGCTGGGGCCGCACGGTGTACCGCATGAGCTGCGTCCTCTCACACCGGGGCGCGGAGTCGGAGAAGCTGTTCGTGCCCCTCATCGGCGTATCCGGCACGGACAATCCCGCCCTGCAGGTGAACGCTATATTGGACCGGCTGGGGGAGCGGCTTCGGGCCCATACCTATTTCGTCAACGCCCCCGCCTTTCGGGAGAACGCGGCCATCCTGTCGGATCTGGATCGGAAGCGCCTGCAGCAGCTGCGCCGGTACTGGGAGGAGCTGGACGCCGCCATCGTGGGCCTGGGGGCGCCGCCGGGGACCAAGCGGTTCTTCGTCAGCGAGATACCCACCCGGTTCAGCAACCGGTTCAAGTCGGAGAAGGCCGTGGGGGACGTGCTGAGCCAGTTCTACCGGGCCGATGGGTCCCTTATCCCGGAGATCCCCGGATATGAGCGGATCGCCTTCGACGCCGCCGCCCTCAAACAGGTGCCCAAGGTGGTCTGCCTGGCCGGGGGCCGGGACAAGGTCCCCGCCCTCATCGCCGGCGCCGAGGCCGGATTCTACAACATGCTGGTGACGGACAGCGTCACCGCCGAAGCCATATATGAAGCGATAAGGAGCTGAAGCACATGAAAGCATTGGTGTACGTTGGCGAAAAGCAGCTGAAAGTCCAGAACGTTCCCGAGCCCGAGGGCGAATTCCTGGTGCGGGTGCTGGGCTGCGCCGTGTGCGGGACGGATCTGAAGACCTACCTCCACGGCCACCCCTACTTCAAGCCCCCCACGATCCTGGGCCATGAGTTCTACGGCGTGGTGGACAAGGCTCCCGAGGGCTGCGGCTTCCGGGCGGGGGATTACGTGACCGTGGCCCCCTACGGGGAGTGCGGCGTCTGCGAGGAGTGCCTCCACGGCATCAAGGAGAGCTGCAAAAACAAGGAGTACGTTAGCGACGGCGCCTTCTGCGAGAAGGTCAGCGTGCCGCTGTCCTTCGTGCCCCGGGCCGTGTTCCCCATCCCCGGGCCGGACAAGGCCTTTGCCCTGGTGGAGCCCCTGGCCTGCGTGCTGGACGGCGTGGAGCAGATGGAAGTGGGCCCCGACAACAAGGCTCTCATCATCGGCGGCGGCCCCATGGGCACCCTCATCGCCTTCACCCTGAAGGATCGGGGCGTGGACGTGCGGGTGGCGGAGCTGAACCCCCTGCGTCTCGACTGCCTCAACAGCTGGGGAATCCCGGCGGCGCCCCTGGACAGCTACAAGCTCAAGGACTTCGACCGCATCTTTGTGGCGGTGAACAAGAAGGAGCTGGTGGAGCAGGCCATCCATTCCGTCCACGACGGCGGCCGGGTCCACGTGTTCGCGGGCCTGCCCTCCGGCACGGTGCTGAACGTGGACGCCTACGACCTCCATTATCGGAAGGTATCGGTCATGGGCAGCAGCGGCTTCACCCTGGACCAGTTCCGGCGGGCCTACGATACCGTCCGCAAGAACCCGGACCACTACCGCCGCCTCATCACCCATACCTTCCCCCTGGACGAAGGGCAGGAGGCCTTCGAGTTCCTCAAGGACGGCCGGGCCTTCAAGATCGTCATCGAGCCATGAGGATCGGCGTCGTCGTCAATCCCGCCGCAGGGCAGGGACATAGGCTCCAGGAGACGGTCTCCCGGCTGGAAAACAGCTGGGGCGAACACCATCTGCTGGTCTGCGCCGGTCCCGCGGCGGCCTGCTTCCTAAAGGCGCAGCTTCTGCCGGAGCCTCAGGGCGGATACGTGGAGAAGATCCAAAACGGCGTCCGATCCCTGCTGGGGGCCGGAGCCCAGCTCCTGGTGACCCTGGGCGGGGACGGCACCGCCGCCTACGTGGCGGAGGCCGTCATCGCCGCCGGTGGGAAGACGCCCCTGCTGGGTATCGGCCTCGGCACCGCCAACGTGGGCCCTATCGTCACCCTGGGCCCGGAGGATGAGCTGCCGGACATCGATTCCCTTTCCTTTACGCCCGTGGGGTCCGTCGCCGTGTTCTCCGGGGGCCGGCGGGTGGCCGCCGGGTTCAACGACGTGGTGCTGGGGAACACCTACCTTGCCACGGTGGACGGAGCACCGGTCACCGCCGACGGGGCGGCCCTGCTCCTCGACGGCGTCGTGAAGCCCGCGAAGCCCCTGACCAACGTGTTCACCGATCGCACCGAGATCAGGAAGAACGGTTCCCCCCTCCCCCATTCCCTCCGCCAGGCAGGGCAGATCATCGCCTCCCCCCTGGAGCGGGACAGTCTCTACGGCCGGGCGGTCCACGGCATCTTCTGCTACGCCCCCGGCTCCCCCACGTTGGGGGCCCTGACCCTCAGCGCCCGGCCCCTGGTGTCCTACGAGGACGACGACAGAGGCTACGACGCCTTCGCCCCGGAGGAGCGGCTGCTCTTCTCGGCGGCGGACGAGATATCCATCACCCGCCTTGCCCCGGGGGCCCTGGCCGTGTGCGACGGGAACCCATACGGCATCACGGACGCTTCCGTCACGCTGCGCTACATCCCCCAAGAGATCCTGGTTGCCGAAAGGAGATAAGCCTATGGAAAAATCGGTCGCGACGGCTCCCAAGGGACCGTCGGCCCACGCCATCAAGAAGATCCGCATCGGGAAAAACACCTATTCCCAGGCGGAGATCGTGGTGGGTCTGCTGCTGCTGGTCCCCTCCATCGTGTTCCTGGTGTTCACCTTCGTGATCCCGGTGGTCCAGGTCATCGAGCTCAGCCTCACCAACTTCAACATGGCCACGGGCGAGATGTCCTTCGTGGGCGTCCGCAACTACGAATATCTGCTGGGCAACGAGGACTTCTGGCTGTCCATGTGGAACACCTGCAAGTATTCCGCGGCCAAGCTGATCTTCGACACGTCCCTGGCCCTGCTGATCGCGGTACAGCTCGACAAGAACGTGCCCCTCAAGAAGTTCCTGCGGTCCACCTACTTCGCCCCCGTGGTGGTGCCCATGGTGGCGTCCAGCCTGATCTGGATCTGGTTCTACGATCCCCAGGTGGGCCCCTTCAACCAAATCCTGTCCTTCCTGGGGCTGCCGGAGCTGAAATGGCTCTACAGCGAGCACACGGCCATGATCTCCATCCTGCTGTTCTCCATCTGGAAGGGCCTCGGCTACAACGTGGTCCTGTTCCTGTCGGGGCTCCAGAACATCTCCGACTCCTATCTCGAAGCGGCCCGGCTGGACGGCGCCAACGAGTGGCAGCTGTTCTGGAAGGTGAAGTTCCCGCTGCTTCGGCCCATCACCAACTTCGTGGTCATCATGTGCATCATCAACTCCTTCAAGGTGTTCACGGAGATCAACGTCATGACCCCCAACGGCGGCCCCCTGGGCTCCACCCGCCTCATCGTCAGCTACATCTACGAGCAGGCCTTCACCAACGGCCGCATGGGCCGGGCCTCCGCCGCGGCGCTGTTGCTGTTCGTCGTCATCTTCATCCTGACCCAGATACGCTCCGCCATGGACGCGAGAAAGAGTGTGGATTATGAGTAAGAATACCGAGCCCATCCGCATCCGCCGCAAGCATCTGAACGGCTACCAGTGGTACGTGTTCGTCATGCTCACCATCGGCGCCCTGTTCATGCTGTTCCCCTTTGTATGGATGATCCTCTCCGCCTTCAAGACCAAGGCGGACGTGTACGCCTACCCGCCCCGGTGGATCCCCTCCTCCTGGCAGTGGGAGAACTTCACCAAGGTCTTTGAGATGATCCCCTTCTGGCGGTACTACTTCAACAGCATCGTCACCTCCGTCATCGAAACGGTGCTGCAGATCGTGATCTCCATCTTCGCCGCCTACTCCGTCACCAAGCTCCGGTACCCCGGCAAGAACCTGTTCCTGGCGTTCATGCGGTCCAGCCTGTTCGTGCCCATGGTGGTGACCATGATCCCCATGTACCTGCTGGTGGCCTCGCTGGGGTGGCTGGACACCTACGCGGGCATCATCTTCCCCCAGGTGACCACGGCCTTCACCACCCTCCTCCTGATGAGCTACTTCGACTCCATCCCCAAGGATCTGGTGGACTCCGCCAAACTGGACGGCTGCGGGTACTTCCGGGTCCTGACCCGGGTCGTGGTACCCAACTCCAAGGGCGCCATCTCCACCGCCACCCTCTTCTCCTTCCTGGGGAACTGGAAGAGCTACACCTGGCCCCTCATCGTCACCACCAAGACGGAGTATCGTACCCTGCCCATCGGCCTCAAGTACCTGATGCAGGAGTCCTCCTCCGAGTACCAGGTGATGATGGCCGCCTCCCTCATGGCCATTCTGCCCGTCCTGGTCATCTTCATCTTCTGCGAGAAGCAGCTGGTTCGCTCCATCACCCTCACCGGTATGAAATCCTAAGGATCATTGAAAGGAGATACTATGAAACACGTGAAAAAGACCCTTGCGTTCCTCCTCGCCGCGCTGCTGCTTTTGCCTGGCTGCGTGAGCCAGTACGCCAACAAGGTGGATAAGGCCGACCCCACCGCGGCCCCCGCCCAGCAGACCGAGAACAAGACCGAGGCCAAACCCGCCGCCGCGCCCACGGAAGCCCCCGTCCGGGAGAAGCAGACCCTGCAGGTCTGGTACGCCGTCAGCGGCACCAGCGGCGACAAGTTCGTAGCCATGTCCAAGGAATTCGACGAGGGCAGCGACCTCGTGGATCTGGAGCTCTCCTACTCCGGCGGCTCCGCGGACACCGCCACCAAGGTCAGCGCAGCGCTCCTCACCAACACCCAGCCTGACGTGGCCCTCATGTACGCCGGCCCCCTCTACACCGGCGGCCGGAACGACTACGCCATGGAGGAGCTCATGAAGCGGGACGGCTTCGACATGGATGACATCTTCCCGGGCATGCTGGACTACTGCACCTACATGGGCCAGGGCATCTGCGCCGTGCCCTTCGGCATCTCCACCCAGGTCATGTACTACAACAAGACCCTGCTGGAGAACCACGGCTTCGATATGTCCAACCCGCCCAAGACCTGGCAGGAGTTCTATGATCTCTGTGTGAAACTGCTGGCCAAGATGGGCAGCGAGGACCAGGACTTCACCGCCTTCGACGTGTCTGACGCTCCCTGGCTCTTCAAGTCCATGCTGAAGCAGAACGGCTGCGAGATCGTCGTCCAGGGCGACGACGGCAAGATCGTCCCCGTGTACAACAATGAGGCCGCCCTGGAGGTCACCGACTTCTGGTACTCCCTGGTCACCTCCCACATCATGGCCGCCGGCGAGCATGACAACGCAGAGAATCGGTTCCTGTCCGGCAACTGCGCCTTCATCGCCGCCACCTCCAACCGCATCTCCCGCTGGCAGGGCGCCACGGAGTTCGAGCTGGGCGCCATCGAGATGCCCTACTTCAAGAACCAGTCCCTGGCTCTGGGCGGCAACGTCATGGTCATCCTCACCGACGATCCCCAGAAGGTGGAGGCGGCCTGGGAGTACGTCAGCTTCCTGACCAGCGCCGAGAAGAACGCCGAGTTCGCCCTGGCCACCGGGTATCTGCCCATCCGCAAGTCGGAGCTAAGCAACGCGGACATCCAGAAGGCCCTCGCCGAAAACGAGCTCTACAGCATCGCCTTCAAGCAGCTCGATTACACCTTCGCCTACACCCACTTCGAGCAGATGGGCACCATGGACTCCCTCATCCGGAACATGCTCAACAAGCTGGAGAAGAACCGGGGCAAGAGCCAGGACCTGCTGGACAAAGCCGTGAAGGACCTGCAAAACGAGATCAACGAAGGCTAAGCATCCTTCCTTTGGGGGCGGATATCCGCCCCTATGGGCAAAGGCATGGGGGACCATGCCCTTGCCCATAGCATGAAAGGGAGGACGACACATGAAACAGGATCAGTATTCCTTTTCCACGGGGGCTCTGTTCCCCTATGAGTCCGAGGACGCCCTGGCCATGATCAAAGCCGCGGGCTTCGACTACGCGGAGCTCATGCCCCAGGCCATCTCCGACGCCTCCGAGGCTGCCACGAAAAAGTTCGAGAAGACCGGCATCCGTCTCACCTCCATCCACTACCCCCTGGTCATGTTCGGCGTCCTCTACACCGCCCACAGGACCATGCGGGAGGACGGCCGCAAATTCTCGAAGGACCTGCTGACCATGGGTGAGCGCCTCGATTGCCGGGTGCTGGTGGTCCACCCCCACAGCCCCAGCTACCCCGGGTACGAGGAGCTGCTGGAAAAGCCAGTCATCGACAACCTCCTGTGGCTGGCGGACGAGTGCGAGAAGCACCATATCCTCATGGCCATGGAGAACTCCCCCTACACCTGCTCCACCGCCGACAAGCTCAACGCCTACGTGGCGAAGCTGAGCCATCCCAACATCCGGCCCATGGTGGACACCACCGAGGCCCGGGAAGCGGACCAGGATCCCGCCGCCTTCATCCGCGCCTGTCCCCCCTGCCATCTGCACATGAGCGACTATCTGGGAGCCGTGAAGCACCTGCCCGCCGGGGAGGGGGACACGGACTGGGCGGACGTGAAGGATGCGCTCGGCGACTACAAGGGGTTCTACACCCTGGAGCCCGCCTACAAATTCTACCTCTCCGACACCCAGGAAAAGATCAGAAAGGGGTACGAGTTCCTCTGTGAGCATTTCAGCTGACAAGCAAAGCCGCATACGAGCCTGCCTCGCCGCCTTCGCCTGCGGGGACGCCCTGGGCATGGCCACGGAGTTCATGACCCGGGACGACATCGAGCGCCGCTTCCCAGGCGGCGTTCGAACGCTGCTTAAGGCAGCGGATTCCCAGAACCACGGGGACTTGGTCCCCGGCTCCGTCACCGACGACACGGAGCAGGTGGCCTACCTTTTGGAACGGTATCGTCAGCGGGGAACTGTCACCGTGGAGGATACGGTGGACGCTCTCCTTGCCTGGGTCCGGGAGACGGGAGCGGTGGAAAAGCACTACATCGGTCCCAGCTCCCTGAAGGCCCTCCAGGCCATCGAGGGGGGCGCGGACCCCGCCACCACCGGCGCAGGCACCACCTGCGGCGGCATCATGCGGACCCCGGCGGCGGTGTGCTTCGACCCGGACCAGTCCATGGAAGCGCTGCGAGAGAACGTCCATTCCGCCCTGCTGCCCACCCACAACACCTCCGAAGCGTTGGAGGCGGCAGGCTGCTACGGTGCGGCTTTGTTGACGGCGTTGCACGGCGGCACCGTGCAGGAAGTCATCGATGCGGCGTTAGAGAACGGACCCAAAGTGGAGGCCCTGGCCCCCTGGCGGGGCTGCGCCGCCTCCTCCGCCGCCCGCATCCGGGAAGCCGCGGCCTGGGGGAAGCTGCCGAAAGGGGAGCTCTTTCATCGGCTCTACGACCTGTGGGGCACGGGCCTGCCGTCGGCGGACGTGTGCGGGGCGGTCTTCGCCCTCTTCCTGGCGGCGGAGGGCAGCGCCTATGAGGCCATCTCCCTGGGGGCTTCCCTGGGGGGCGATACGGACACCATCGCGGCTTTGGCGGGCGCCCTGACGGCGGCCCAGGCGGGACGAAGCGATATCCCCGCCCACATCTGGGACCGGGTCCAGTCCGTGAACGAGGGGATCATGGGGAGGCTGGGCCTGTGAAAAAGACCGTTTTCCAGCGCATCAGCGGCTACTTCGGGTGTTTGAAAGGCAACGCCCGGGTGTGCATCGCCTTCCACCCCCTGTGGGGCATCCCTTACACCTTCTATACCTATTACATCAGTCTCTATCTCAAGGAGATCGGCCTCACCGACACCGCGTTGGGCAAGCTCATGGTGGCAGGGACCATCGCCTCCTTCCTGTTCAGCTTCGTGTCCGCCCCGGTGGTGGACCGCATGGGCCGGAAGCGGGGTACCTTTGTGTTCGACCTCCTTTCCTCCGCCCTGCCGCCCCTCATATATCTGTTCAGCAAGAACTTCATCTTCGCCCTGCTCGCCGTGATCCTGTTCAACAGCAACAAGATCATGTCCATCGCCTACTACCTCGTCATGATCGAGGACAGTGACGAGGAGAGCCGGATCGTGGCCTTCAACCTGTTCAACATCATCACCGTGGCGGCGGGGCTGCTGATCCCCATCGCGGGCATCTTCGTGAACAAGTACGGCGTGGTGGCCACGGAGCGGGCGTTCCTCCTCGTATCCTTCCTGATGATGACGGCCATGATCCTGTTTCGGAACATGCTCCTCAAAGAGACCGCCATCGGGGAGAAGATCCGGGCAGCTTCCGCCGGAAAGGGCCTGGGGGCCTTCTTCCGGGAGGCCTACAAGCCCTATGGGGACGCCCTCGCCTTTCTGCTGCGGAACCGGGCCGCCCTGCTGTTCGTGCTCATCAACATCTTCTTCTACGTGTACATGAACCTGGGGTCCAACTACAGCCTGTATTTCGTGCCTTACTTCACGGACCGGCTGGGCATGGACGCCATGCAGTCCTCCGTGCTGGGCAGCGTCTACTATGGGGGCATGCTCTTCGCCATGATCCTCATCAACCCCCTCTTCGGCCGCCGGGGCCTGATCTTCGGGGTCCGCATGAGCGCCCTGGTGACCCTGGTGGGCCTCGTGGGCCTGGTGGTGATCCCGGCCCGGGTGTACGTTCTGGCCATCGCCGCCACCCTCGTCATGGCCCTCGGCTACGGCATGCTCAAGAGCGAGGTGGACGGAGCCCTGGCCGTGTACACCAGCAGCGAATATCAGAGCGGGGTCTACGCCCTGGCGAATTTGGTGTCCTCGGGCCTGGGCATCGTGATGACGGCCCTCTGCGCCGTCCTCTATCCCCTGTCCCCACGGTGGCTGTACATCCTCTGCGGGGCACTGGTGTTTTTGATCCTATTGGGTGCCTGCCTGGTGAAGGAGCCGGCGCAGGCGGAAAGGAAGTGAGCCATGTCCTATCAGCCCTTTGAATTCATATTCCCCACCCGGATCGTCTTCGGGCCAGGGGAGAGCGGCCGCGCGGCTGAGTACGCGGCCCAGCTCAAGCCGAAGAAGGTGTTCGTCTGCACCTACGCCGACGTGCGGCTGCCCGTGCTGGACGCCCTGGTGAAGGGGCTCGAGGAGCGGGACATCCCCTTCTACCTCCACGCCGCTTGCACGGCCAACCCCCGAGCGGAGCAGATCGACGACGGGGCGGCCATCTTCCTGCGGGAGGGCTGCGACCTCATCGTGGGCGTGGGCGGGGGTTCCGTCATCGACACCTGCAAGGGCGTGGCGCTGCTCGCGAAGAACCCCTGCGAGGAGGGGGTGTGGGCCTACGTCAGCGGCGAGAAGACCGCGGAGAACGGGGCGTACCCCATCGGCCTCGTGGTGACCATCGCCTCCACCGGCTCTGAGAGCAATGAAAGCTTCGTGGTGACCGACAGGCTTGGGCAGCAGAAGATGATCTGCAACCATCCCAGCGTCCGGCCCACCTTCTCCATCTGCGATCCCACGCTGACCCTGACCCTGCCCAAACGGCAGACGGCCCTGGGGGCGGCGGACATCTTCTCCCACGTGCTGGAACAGTATCTCCACCGGGACAGCGCCGTGGACGTCAGCGACAACATGTCCTTAGGCATCCTGGAGGCGGTATACAAGTGGGGGCCCGTGGCCTGCGAGACGCCAAACGACCTCAACGCCCGCAGCAACCTCATGTGGGCCAGCATCCTGGCCATGTCCCGGGTGCTGGGGGTGGGCCACGAGGAGAACTGGCTGTGCCACATGCTGGAGCACGCCGTCTCCGCCAAATACAACATCGCCCATGGGGCCGGTATGACCGCCATCCTGCCCGCCTACCTCCGGTTCATCGCCCCCCAGGACGACGCCGGGAAGCTGGACGCTCTCAAAAAGCTCTTCGGCAGCGAAGACGCGGCGACGGGTCTTGAGAACTTCTTCCGGGGCATGGGCCTGCCGGTGAACCTCACCGAAGCCCTGGGCTTCGCTCCCGACGACGGGGTGATCCGGGAGCTGGCGGAGCACGCCCTGCCCTGGGGCGACATGGCGGCGGGAGGCTACGCGGCCTTTACGCTGGAGGACGCGGTACAGGTGTTGAGCGAGGCGCGAAAGTGATGGAGAATTTCGACGTATTGATCGTGGGCGGCGGCAGCGTGGGCTGCGCCGTGGCCTACGCCCTGAGCCGCTACGACCTTGCCGTGGCCGTGGCGGAGAAAGAGCTGGACGTGGGCATGGGCACCAGCGGCCGGAACAGCGGCGTGGTCCACGCCGGGTTCAACAACCGGCCCGGCAGCCTCATGGCCAGGCTCTGCGTGGAGGGCAATGAGGGCTTCGAAAGCCTCTGCGCCGATCTGGACATCCCCTATAAGAAGACCGGAAAGCTGATCGTGGGCTACGACGAGGCGGACCGGCAGGCCCTGGTCAAGCTGAAGGAGCAGGGCGAGAAGAACGGGGTCAGGGGCCTGGAGATCATCGACAGGGAGGCCATCCGGGCCATCGAGCCGGACCTGCCCGCCAGCTGGGCTATGCTGTCCCGGAACACGGCGGTGTTCAATCCCTTCCTCTATTCCATCCACCTCGCGGAAGCATCGGCCCAGAATGGGGTCCGGTACTTCCTGAACAGCCCCGTCACCGGAATCACCGCCACAGCGGAGGGCTACGAGGTCCGGGCCGGGGCCCATACCCTGACCTGCAGGACCCTCGTCAACGCCGCGGGCCTGTTCTCCGACAAGGTCTCGGCCATGGCCGGAGACCCCTCCTTCACCATCTACCCCTGCCGGGGAGAATACTACCTGCTGGACAAGGGGACGTTGAAGATGCCGGTGTACCCGGTGCCCCGGCCCGGCGTGGGGGGTCTGGGCGTCCACCTGACCATCACGGTAGACGGGAACATCCTCATCGGCCCCAGCGCGGATTATATCGACCAGCCCGAGGACTACAGCACCACGGAGCCCATTTTGGATCAGCTCCGGCGGGAGGCTCAGATATTGCTGCCCACGCTGAACATGCGGACCGTCATCGGCACCTACGCCGGGGTCCGGCCCAAGCTGGTAAAGAAGGGACAGGCCAACTTCGGCGACTTCATCATCGAGCGGAGCCCCCAGGCAAAGCACCTCATCAACCTCATCGGCATCGAGTCTCCGGGCATCACTGCCTCCATGCCCATCGCCAAAATGGTGCTGGACATCCTGTCGGAGGATACGGAGCTGAAGGAGAAGCCAGACTTCGTCCCCACCTACCGAGGCATCCCCCGGTTCGCGGAGCTGTCGAGAGACGAGCAGCGGTCGCTGATCGCTCAGGACCCGGACTTCGGGGACGTGGTCTGTCGCTGCGAGACCGTGACCCGGGCCGAGGTAAAGCGGGCCCTCCACAACCCCATCGGCGCCACGGGCATCATCGCCGTGAAGAATAGGACCCGGGTGACCATGGGCCGGTGCAACGGGGGCTACTGCTTCCAGCGGATCGTGGAGATGCTGCTCCAGGAGGGCAAGGCTCCCGGCGACATCGACCTGAAGCGGCGGGGGGACCATCCCCTGTCCGGCTACGTGAAGGGAGAGATATAAGCATGGATAGAGCTGATCTCGTCATCATCGGCGGCGGCCCGGCGGGGCTGGCCGCGGCGGTCCGGGCCAGGGAATGCGGCGTGGGCCGGGTGCTCCTGCTGGAGCGGAACCCGGTGCTGGGCGGCATCCTGAACCAGTGCATCCACGACGGCTTCGGCGTGTTGCGCTTCGGCAGCGCCATGTCCGGCCCGGAATACGCGGCCCGGTTCGTGGACATGGCCCGAAACGCGGGGGTGGAGGCCCTCACCGGCGCCATGGTGGTGGGCCTGTCGCCGGAGAAAGTCGTCACCTATATCACCCCCCGGGGCCTCTTCGAGGTCCAGGCGGGGGCCATCGTCCTGTCCACCGGCTGCCGGGAGCGGACGAGAGGCGCCCTGGGGGTACCCGGCAACCGGCCCGCGGGAGTGTACACGGCGGGCGTGGTCCAATACCTCATGAATATGCGGAACGTGGCCTTCGGCAAGGACGTGGTCATCATGGGTTCCGGCGACATCGGCCTCATCATGGCCCGGCGCATGACCCTGGAGGGGGCCAAAGTCCACTGCGTGCTGGAAAAGCTGCCCTTCTGCTCGGGCCTGCCCAGGAACGTGCGCCAGTGTCTCGAAGACTTCGACATCCCCCTGTGCCTTGCTGAGACGGTGAAGGAGATCCACGGGGACGACCACATCACCCACGTGGTCACTGCCAAAGTGGACGAGAAGGGCCAGTTCATCCCCGGCAGCGAACGGACCATCCCCTGCGACACCCTGGTGCTATCCGTGGGCCTGATCCCGGAAAACGAGCTGGCCAAGGCCTGCGGCATCGAGATGGACCCCGTCACCGGCGGCGCGCTGGTGGACGGGAATCTGATGACCAGCGTCCCCGGCATCTTCTCCTGCGGCAACGGCCTCCACGTCCACGATCTCGTGGACCTGGTCAGCGAGGAGGGCGAACGGGCGGCGGAGCACGCGGCGACCTATCTGAAAGGCCAGCCCCGTGGGGACATGATCCCCGTGACCGTCTCCGGCGGCATCCGCTACGTGCTGCCCCGGGTGCTGACGGCGGGCGAGGACGCCTACCTATCCCTGCGGGTCACCCTGCCCGGCCGGGACCAGAAGCTCACCGTGAAGGCGAGCGAAAGGGTGCTGGTCAGCAAGAAGATGAAGCGGTGCATGCCCTCGGAGATGATCCGGCTCCCCATCAAAGCCGTGCCTGCCTGTGAAAAAGTGGAGGTGAGCCTCGTATGAAGAAGATGGAATTGACCTGCGTTGTCTGCCCCAACGGATGTCTGCTCACCGTGTGGCAGGAGAACGGGGAGACCAAGGTGGAGGGTGCCGCCTGCAAGAACGGCGTCCGGTACGGGGAAACGGAGCTCACCGACCCCCGCCGGGTCTTGACCACCAGCGTGGCGGTGAAGGGAGGCGTATTGCCCCTGGTCAGCGTCCGCAGCACCGCTCCCATCCAAAAGCGGTTCCTGAAGGAAGCGGTGGCTGCCCTCAAACACGTGGTCGTGGAGGCCCCGGTCCACATCGGCGACCTGGTGTACGAGGACCCGGCCATAGAGCTAAAACTCCTCGCGTCCCGGAACGTGGAGAAGGCCTGAAGCTTTTCTCCGAAGATATGAAAAAAGTCCCTGTACGGGGACTTTTTTGTTTATGCCGTTCTGTCGAGGAAGCTGTAGTCTGAGCTGTTTTGCAGGGAGGCCAGCTCTTCGAAGCCGAACATCAGATCCTGTTTTCGGTGGGCGTCGCTGCTGAGGATCAGCCTGCCGCCCCGGCTCAGGATGTAATCTCGCAGAGGCTTCGCGGGATAGGGGGCGGTGCGGTAGCCCCGGGAGATAGCTCCGGTGTTCACCTCGAAGGGGACATTGCAGGGGAGCAGTCGGTCGATGAGGTCATAGGCCGCTGCAAGATACCGAGGATCGGTCTCGTCGAAGAACCGGCCGTTTTCGTTGAACTTGGTGACGAGATCCAAGTGGCCGATGATGTCAGGATGGGATCGCCGCACGCTCTCGGCCACGGCGTCGAAATAGAGCTGGGCCAGACGGAGCCAATCCCCGTCCAGTTTTTGGAGGAGCTTTCGGAACACCGCCTCCGACTCGTCCACGGGGAAATACTCGTCCCCCACCTTCACATAGTGGGCCGAGGCGATGACGTAGTCGAAGGGCCTCACGTCCGTGTCGGAATAGAGGTCCTGCTCCGCCCCGGCGAGGACCCGGATGCGGCCCCGGTATTTGTCCTTCAGCCGGTCCATCTCGGCGAGGAAGGCCCGGATGCCCTCCGGCGAGGCGCAATACTCCTCGTCCACGGGCGTGTGGGTGTGGACGCAGATCCCGACGGCCTCCATGCCCCGTTCTAGAGCCGCCGCCACCATCTCCGCCGGGGTGTTCTTGCCGTCGCAGAAGGTGGTGTGGGTGTGCAGGTCGATCTGCCGATAATCGCTCATGAGGTCATCTTCTCCTGCTTGACCTTGTGGTCGATGACGTGGCGGGAGGCCAGCTCCTTGTGGATGTCGCTCAGGGAGATGCCCGCCTCGGTCATCAGCACCATCACGTGGTAGCAAAGGTCCGCGATCTCGTAGATGGTCTCCTTCTTGTCCCGGTCCTTGGCGGCGATGATGACCTCGGTGCTCTCCTCGCCCACCTTCTTCAGGATCTTGTCGAGGCCCTTGTTGAAGAGGTACGTGGTGTAGGAGCCCTCCTTGGGGCAGCGCTTGCGGCCCTCGATGAGCTCCATCAGGGCCTCCATGGAGAACTCGCTCCGGCTGTCGGAGACCCATACCGGGTATTCGAAGCAGCTGACGGTGCCCAGATGGCAGGCGGGGCCATCGGGCTCCACGGCGATGAGCAGGGTGTCCCGGTCGCAGTCCGCCGTGATGGACACGATGTGCTGGAGGTTGCCGCTGGTCTCCCCCTTCAGCCACAGACACTGCCGGGACCGGCTGTAGAAGCAGCACAGCTCCTTCTCCAGGGAGATCTCCAGGCTCTCCCGGTTCATATAGGCCACCATCAGCACTCGCTTCGTCACGGAATCGACCACGACGGCGGGGATCAGCCCCTTTTCATCGAACTTCAGTTCGTCCAGTTCGACCATGCTTTCCTCCTTCTTTTGCCCTTACAGCCGCACCGGGATCCCCGCCGCGGCCATCTCTCGTTTCAGGTCCTCTATCCGCACGTCGCCGAAGTGGAAGATAGAGGCCGCCAGCCCCGCGTCCACCTCCGGCACCTGGTGAAAGAGGTCGATGAAATCCTGGATGCACCCCGCGCCGCCGGAGGCGATGACGGGGACCCGGACCGCGTCGCACACCGCCTGCAGCAGCTCTGTGTCGAAGCCGCCCCGAACGCCGTCGGTGTCGATGGAGTTCACCACGATCTCCCCGGCCCCGTTTTCAACGCCCCGCCGGATCCAACCGATGGCCTCGATGCCGGTGTCGTCCCGGCCGCCCCGGGCAAAGACCCGAAAACCGCCGTCCACCCGCTTCACATCCACCGACAGCACCACGCACTGGCTGCCGTAGCGGCCCGCCGCCGCCCGGATCAGGCTGGGGTCGCGGATGGCCCCGGAGTTGACGCTGACCTTGTCGGCGCCGCACTTGAGCACCCGGTCGAAGTCCTCCACCGTGTTGATGCCGCCGCCCACGGTCAGGGGGATGAACACCTTCTCCGCCGTCCGCCGCAGCACGTCCGTGAACAGCCGCCGGCCCTCGGCGGAAGCGGTGATGTCGTAGAACACCAGCTCGTCCGCCCCGGCCTGGCTATAGTAGTCCGCCAGGGCCGCTGGGTCCGCCACATCCCGGAGCCCTTCAAAATTCACGCCCTTCACCACGCGGCCATTGCGCACGTCCAGGCAGGGGATTATCCGTTTGGTTATCATCTGGCCGCCTCCAACGCTTCCCTCAGGTCCAGGGCCCCGGTGTACAGGGCCTTGCCGACGATGGCCCCGTGGGCCCCCAGGGCCTTCAGCCGCCGGATGTCGTCCAGGGTGGATACCCCGCCGGAGGCGATGAGCTGCACCCCGAAGCGAGCCGTCAGATGCTGGTAGAGAGGCACCGCCGTGCCCTCCATGGCCCCATCCTTGGATATGTCGGTGCAGATAAGGGTCCTGACGCCCAACGCCTCCATCTTTCCGAAGAACTGGTCGGCTGGCACGGTGCTCACTTCCTTCCAGCCCTTCACCGCCACGAAGCCGTCCCTGAGGTCCGCCGACACGGCGATCCGGTCCGGCCAGCGGGCGACCAGAGACCGGAGCAAAGCTTCGTCTGTCACCGCCGCCGTGCCCAGGATCACCCGGGACACTCCGGCGTCCAGATACTTTTCCGCGGCCTCCCGGCTGCGGATGCCGCCGCCGATCTCGGTGAACATGCCGTCCCCGACCGCTTCCAGGGACCGAAGGATCTTTACGACTGTATCATAGTTCGGCGTGCCGCCGCCGCGGGCGCCCTCCAGGTCCACCAGGTGCAGGTGGTCCGCCCCGGCCTCCAGAAAGGAGACGGCCACCTCCTCCGGCCGGTCGTGATAGACCGTCAGCCGGTCGTAGTCGCCCCTGAGGAGCCGCACCGCTTTCCCTTCAAATATGTCGATGGCCGGAAACAGGATCATCCGATGTCCTCCGCAAACGCTTTCAAAATGTTCAGGCCCACCGTTCCGCTCTTCTCCGGGTGGAACTGGCAGCCGTACACGTTCCCCCTGGCCGCCGCCGCAGTAAGGTCCGTCCCGTACTCCGTCACCGCGATCACGTCCGGGGAGCCCATGGCGCTGTAGGAGTGGACGAAATACACGTAGTCCCCCTCCCGGATGCGGCCGAACAGGGGATTGTTTTGGGCGAAGCGCAGGCTGTTCCAGCCGATCTGGGGGATCTTGAGGCCGGCGGGGATCACTTCCGCGATGGGCCGCACCTCTCCCGACAGGAGAGAGAGGCCCTCGTAGACCCCGTCCTCGTAGCTGCGCTCAAAGAGCATCTGCATACCGAGGCAGATGCCCAGGAGGGGCTTCCCTCGCCCCGCCTCCTCCCGCACCAGGTCAAAGAGGCCGCTGTCCTTGAGCTTCTTTACCGCGTCGCGGAAGGCGCCGACCCCGGGGAGGATCAGCTTGTCCGCCTGCCGGATCATGGCGGCGTCGGCGCTGACGACAGCCTCATGGCCGATGGCGGCGAAGGAGCTCTTCAGGGAGAAGAGGTTCCCCACGCCGTAGTCCACGATGGCGATCATCAGAGCACCCCCTTGGTGGACGGGATCTCGTCCCCGAGATCGGGATCGATCCGCACCGCCGCCTTCAGGCTCCGGGCGAAGGACTTGAAGGCCCCCTCGATGATGTGGTGGGAGTTGGTCCCCGCCAGCTGCTTTACGTGGAGGGTCGCCGCCCCGCTGCGGACGAAGGCCCGGAAGAACTCCTCCGCCAGCTCCGTGTCGAAGGAGCCCACCTTCTCCGTGGGGATGGACAGATCATAGCCGAGGTACGCCCGGCCGGACAGGTCCAGGGCTGTCAGGATCAGCGCCTCGTCCATGGGCAGGATGGCGCTGCCGTAGCGGACGATGCCCCGCTTGTCCCCCAGGGCCTTGGCAAATGCTTCGCCCAAGGCGATGCCGATATCCTCCGTGGTGTGGTGATCGTCCACCTGGGTGTCCCCTGCGCAGGCGAGGGTCAGGTCGAACCGGCCGTGGTGGGCGAAGAGGGTCAGCATGTGGTCCAGGAACCCCACGCCGGTCTTTACGTCGGCGACGCCTGACCCGTCCACGTTCAGGGTCAGGGCGATGTCGGTCTCATTGGTCTTTCGGGTGATGGTTGCAGTTCTCATAGGGCCTCCCTCACTAGTTCCTGTATGGCGGCGACCAGCTTTTCCATCTGGTCCGACGTGCCGATGGTGATGCGGCTGTAGTCCGCGATCCGGGGGTCACTGAAGTGTCGGACCAGGATGCCCCGGGCCTTCAGTTTTTTGTAGAGCATGTCACCGGGCAGAGCCGGGTGCTTCACGAAGACGAAGTTGGCGCGGGAGTCCGTCAGGATGAAGCCCAGCTCCTTCAGTTTTTTCTTCAGGGCCTCCCGATTCTCGGCGATGCAGGCGCAGTTCCTGCGGGTGTATGCCTCGTCCTCCAATGCGCCTACCCCCGCCGCGATGGTCATGCTGTTGACGTTGTAGGGGTTGGTGGAGTAGCGCAGGGTCTCGATGTCCCCGATGAGGGCGGGATCGCCGATCATGTAGCCCAGCCGTCCGCCGGCCAGGGACCGGGACTTTGAGAGGGTGCCGATGACCATGAGGTTCCGGTACTTTTGGGTCAGAGGCACGGCGCTCTCGGCGCCGAAATCCACGTAGGCTTCGTCCACCGCCACCACGTGGTCCGGGTTCCGCTGGGCCAGCTCCTCGATGACGGACAGGGGCAGCGTCAGGCCCGTGAGGGCGTTGGGGTTGGCGATGACCACCATGGCCTCGTTGCGAAGGTAGGGGGCCGGGTCGATGCTGAGGTCCTCCCGGACGGGGATCTGGCGGAAGGGGATGTTCAGGCGCCTGGCGTAAACGGGGTAGAAGCCGTAGGTGATGTCCGGGAACAGGACCGGGCGGTTCGAATCGCACCAGGCGGAAAAGGCGAAGTACAGACCCTCGTCGGAGCCGTTGGTCACGGTGACCATGTCCATGGGGATCCCATAGCGATCCGCCAGGGCCTCGCGGACCTTCCGGCAGGCCGGGTCCGAATAGAGGTTCAGGTTCTGGGCCGCTTCCGCCGCCCGCTGAACGGCTTTCGGAGAGGGCGGGAAGGGGGATTCGTTGGTGTTCAGCTTCAGATACCGCCGGTCCTGGGGCTGCTCCCCGGGCACATAGGGCGTCAGCTGATCGTATCGATGGGAGAAAAACCGGCTCATACCGTCACTCCTTTCCAAGGCGAATGAGGGCGCTTCTGGCGTGGGCCTGCAGGCCCTCCTGCTCCGCGAAGTAGGCCACGTCCTCCGCCACCGAGCGGAAGGCCTCCGGTGAAAAGTAGGTGTACTGGATCTTCTTCACGAAGTCGTCCACGGACAGGGGGCTGGAGAAGCGGGCGGTGCCCCCGGTGGGCAGGGTGTGGTTGGGGCCGGCCATGTAGTCCCCCAGAGCCTCGGGGCAGCTGCGGCCCAGGAACACGGAGCCGGCGTTCTGCACCGCGTCCAGATAGTCGAAGGGCTGATCCACCGACAGCTCCAGGTGTTCCGGGGCGATCCGGTTGGCCGCCGCCACAGCGGTCTCGATGTCCTTGGTGACGATGATCTTCCCACGGGTGTCGATGGACGCCCGTGCGATCTCCTGCCGGGGCAGCCGGGGGAGCTGCCTTTCCAGCTCCGCCTGGACCATGACGGCCAGGGCCTCGCTGTCCGTGATGAGGACGGCGCTGGCGTTCTTATCATGCTCGGCCTGAGAGAGAAGGTCCGCCGCCGCGTAGGCGGGATCGGTCTTCCCGTCGGCCACGATGAGGATCTCGCTGGGGCCGGCGATCATATCGATGGCGACCACGCCGAAGACCTGGCGCTTGGCCTCGGCCACGAAGGCGTTGCCCGGGCCCACGATCTTGTCCACCTTGGGGACGCTCTCGGTGCCGTAGGCCAGCGCCGCCACGGCCTGGGCGCCGCCCATCTTGAAGACCCGGTCCACCCCGGCGATCCGCGCCGCGGCCAGGACGGCAGGGTCGATCTTCCCGTCCCGCCGGGGGGGCGTGGCGATCATGAGATCCTTCACCCCGGCGATCTTGGCGGGGATGGCGTCCATCAGCACCGTGGAGGGATAGGCGGCGGTGCCGCCGGGCACGTAGATGCCCACCCGTTCGAGGGGCAGGACCTTCTGGCCCATGACCACGCCCTTCCGGTCATTCAAAATGAAGCCGCCGCGCCGCTGCTCGCTGTGGAAGGCCCGGATGGCGGATGCCGCCTTGTGAAGGACGTCCAGCATCTTGGGGTCCACCTGGGCCATGGCCTCCTCGAACTCCTCCTCGGAGACCTGCACCGCCTGCAGGGCCGCGTGATCGAAGCGGGCCGTGTATTCGAGCAGGGCTGCGTCGCCCCGGGCGCGGACGTCCGCAATGATGCCCGACACCACGGCGGAGACGTCCATGGCGGCGTCGTTTCGATCGAAGATCTCGCTCTCCGAGATCTCATCCATCTTTAAAATACGGATCATGTTTTTTCCTCCACCACGTTTCTCAGATCCTCTGTGATCTTCTCGATCTGCTGCCGCTTGAAGCGGAAGGCCGAACGGTTGGCGATGAGCCGGGCGCTGATGGGCACGATGGTGCTCAGCACCCCAAGATCGTTTTCCTGCAGGGTCTTTCCCGTCTCCACGATGTCCACGATCACGTCGGACAGCCCCAGCGCCGCCGCCAGCTCGATGGACCCGTTGAGCTTGATGACGTCGATCTGCCGGCCCAGCTGCCCGTAGTACGCCCGGGCGATGGCCGGGAACTTGGTGGCCACCCGCAGAGGCCGCTCCAGTGTGTCCTTGAACTCCTTGGGCCCGGCCACGGCCATGCGGCAGACGCCGGTCTTCAGATCCAGCAGCTCATAGACCTCCGGCCCGTACTCCATCAGAATATCCTTGCCGCAGACGCCGATGTCCGCAGCCCCCCGCTCCACGTACACGTGGACGTCGGCGGGCTTCACCAGAAAGTAGCGGACGCCGGCCTCCGGGCTCTCGAACACCAGCTTGCGGCCGTCCTTTTCGATCTCGTCATTGGGGTATCCCGCCCTGGCGAACATCCCATACACCCGGTCCCCCAGGCGGCCCTTGGGCAGGGCGATGCTGATCATATCCTTCATGCCGCACCTCCCGCTTCCTGGACCCGATCGAGATACACCGCGAACCCGGCGGCCTCCCCTTCGAGACCCATGCTCCGCATGAGCCCGCCGTACTGGCCACCGGAGAGGACGCTGTCGGGCACCGCCTGCAAAAAGCCCTTGAAGACAATGCCATTGTAGTAGCTGGCGTCCCCGGAGATGGTGAAATCAGGCTCCGCCCGAAGCCCCGCTTCCGAAAGCCCCCGCATGAGGCGGGCGAACCGCTCCGCCGCCTGACGGGCCGGCCCTGACAGGGGCAGCTGCAGCAGGATGTCCATGGCCGCCCTGGGATCGGCGGGCAGGGTCAGGAGGGCCTTCAGGGCCGCGGCCTCCGCTTTCTTGCCGTTGGCGGACGCGATCTCGTCGATCTCCCCCAGGGCCCGCCGGGCGGCAGCCTTGCGAAGCAACGCTTCCTCCTTTTCGTCCGACGATGCCGCCGAGATGAGAGCGAAGAGCACCGTCAGCTCCGACAGGGACAGCACGTAGTCCGCTGACAGGGCAGCAAGGCTCCTCGCCGCCAGCAGCAGCACCTCCGCCACGCACGCCTCGTCCACGTCGCCGATGCACTCCACGCCGCTCTGGGGGATCTCCCGGAAGGTGCCGTCGGGGCCCATGCGGTAGACGCTCTCGTTGTAGCAATACTTCTCCACCCCGTCCCTCAGACCGCGGCTGTTCCGCAGGACCGAAAGGGTCACGTCCGGCTTCAGGGCCTTCAATCGGCCCGTGCCGTCGGTGAAGGTGATGAGCCGGTCGGAGATGAGGAAGTCCCGATTCTTCCCGTAGAGGTCGTAGTCCTCGAACTTGTCCATCCGGTAGCGGCGATAGCCGTAAGAATAGTACAGGGCCCGGAGGCTGAAGATGATCCTCTCGGTGGGGTCCATGACCGAAGCGCAGCCGTTCATGCCTTCGCCTCCGAAAGACGCTCCAGCATCATTTCATAGCCGCCGCTGCCATAGTTCAGGGCCCGGCTGACCCGGCTGATGGTGGCGGTGCTGATGCCGATCTCGGAGGCGATCTTCATGTAGTTCTCCCCCTGCTTCAGCATGCCGGCCGCCGCCAGCCGCTGGGACATGTCCTCCAGCTCCTTGTAGGTACAGAGATCGCTGAGAAACGACGCGGCTTCCTCCGCCGTGTCGATCCTGGCGAACGCCTCATAGAGGCGCCCCAACCGGCTCTCCCGCAGGTCCTTGGTCATCCGATCATCCTCCGTTCGGTCCATTATGATTTAGCATGCTATCACATTAGTGTGCTAAAGTCAAGGGGGATTTTGCCTGTTCCCCAAGCTTTGTAGAGGCCCTTGCACCCGTTGACAAACCCCGCCGATGGTGATAGGCTAAAAACCAGGCAGAGCATGGTTTTTCAGGCGCCATCCTGCAGGATCTTCTGTGGTTTTTCCATAGTTCGGCCGGGAGGAGATATGCAGACCCAAGAGCCCATCATTTCCTTTCATAACCTCAGCTTTCAGTACTTCAGCCAGAAGGAGCCCACCCTATTCGACATCGATCTCGACATCTATCCCGGAGAGAAGGTGCTGATCGTGGGGCCCTCGGGGTCCGGCAAGAGCACCCTCGGGCACTGCATCAACGGCCTCATCCCCTACGCCTACAAGGGCACCATCACGGGCACGCTGAAGGTGGACGGCAAGACACCCGACGAAAGCAGCCTCTTCGAGCGCTCCAAGAAGGTGGGTACGGTGCTGCAGGATTCCGACGGCCAGTTCGTGGGCCTGACGGTGGGCGAGGACATCGCCTTTTCGCTGGAAAACGACCTGGTGGCCCAGCCGGAGATGAAGAAGACCGTCCAGCGGATGGCGGACATGGTGGACATGGGGACGCTCCTCTCCTCCTCCCCCTTCGAGCTGTCCGGGGGACAAAAGCAGCGAACGGCCCTCGCCGGCGTCATGGTGGACGACGTGGAGGTGCTCCTCTTCGACGAGCCCCTGGCTAACCTGGACCCCCTCACCGGCAAGACCGCTATCGACCTCATCGACCGGATCCACCGGGAATATGACAAGACCATCGTCATCATCGAGCACCGCATGGAGGACGTGCTGTACCGGCACGTGGACCGGGTGCTGGTCATCAGCGAGGGACACATCGTCTCCGACAGCTCCCCGGACCAGCTGGTGTGCACCGACACCCTGCGGTCGTTGGGCAACCGGGAGCCCCTGTACGTGACGGCCCTCAAATACGCCGGCGTGGAGTTGACCCCGGACATGGGGCCGGGGTACCTCGATACCCTGGATATCGACAGGGTCCGGGAGCCCCTCTCCCGCTGGTACGCCGCCCAGCCCCCGCACCCGGAGAAACCTTTGGGGGAGGTGCTGCTGTCGGTCCGGCATCTCAGCTTCCAATACACGAAAAAGCGCAGGATCCTGCAGGACATCTCCTTCGACATCCACCGGGGGGAGATGGCCTCCATCGTGGGCACCAACGGCGCGGGCAAGAGCACCCTGGCCAAGGTCATCTGCGGCTTCGTCCACGAGGACGAGGGGAAGATCCTGTACGAGGGTCAGGATATCCGGGACTGGACCATCAAGGAGCGGTCCTTGAAGATCGGCTACGTCATGCAGAACCCCAACCAAATGATCTCCAAGCCCATGATCTTCGACGAGGTGGCCCTGGGGCCCCGGATCCGGGGCATGGCCGAGGGGGAGATCCGGGAGAAGGTGGCCGAGGCCCTGAAGGTCTGCGGCCTGTACCCCATGCGCAACTGGCCCGTGGCGGCCCTGTCCTTCGGTCAGAAGAAGCGGGTGACCATCGCCTCCATGCTGGTCATGGACCCCCAGATTTTGATTTTGGACGAGCCCACCGCCGGCCAGGACTACCGCCACTACACGGATATCATGGAGTTTCTGCGGGGCCTCAACCGACAGGGCATCACCATCCTCATGATCACCCACGACATGCACCTGATGCTGGAGCACACCCCTCACGCCATCGTCATCTCGGGGGGCCGGAAAATCGGCGACGACAGCGCCGTGGCGATCCTGACGGACGCGAATATGGCGGAAAGGGCGAACCTGAAGCTCACCAGCCTCTACGAGCTGGCCCAAAAGGCCGGGCTGCCCGATCCCCAGAACTTCGTCCAGCAGTTTATCGATTACGAGGAGGCCCGCCGCCGTGAAAGCTAAGCTGTTTGACTACATCGAGAAGGACAACTTCGTGTTCAACCTGTCGGGCATGACCAAGCTCCTCTGCTTCCTCATCCTGACGTTCACGGTCATGTACTCCTACGACGTGCGGGTGATCCTGGTGATCCTGGCGTTCTCCTTCTGGGTGCTGCACGTCTCCGAGATCAAGTTCTCCCAGATCAAGATCATGCTGTACTACGTGCTGGTGTTCATCGCCATCAACTTCGTGCTGACGTTTGTCTTCAGCCCCCAGTACGGTGTGGAGCTCTATGGCACCAAGCACGCCCTGTTCACCATCACGGAGCGATACACCGTCACGGCGGAACAGCTTTTATACCAGGGGACCAAGGTGTCGAAGTACCTTTCGGTGATCCCCCTGGGCATGATGTTCCTTTTGACCACCAACCCCAGTGAGTTCGCCGCGTCCTTGAGCTCCATCGGCGTCAGCTACAAGGCGGCCTTCGCTTTGAGCCTGACCCTCCGGTACTTCCCCGACATGATCCGGGACTACAACGACATCGCCCTCGCCCAGCAAGCCCGGGGATTGGACCTGTCCCGGAAGGAGCGGCTGGGGACCCGGCTCAAGAACATCATGAACATCTTCGTGCCGCTGATCTTCTCCTCTCTCGATCGGGTGGAGGTCATCAGCAACGCCATGGACCTGAGGGGCTTCGGCAAGCATAAGAAGCGCAGCTGGTACGCCTTCAAGCCCCTGGTGAGGAACGACGGCCTCGCCATGGTCTGCTGCGTTCTGTTCGCGGCGGCGGCCCTGGCCGTAGCCATCTTTGTGGATCACGGACGGTATTGGAACCCGTTCGTCGCATAGGAGGAAAGCATATGAGTATGTTCGACAAACCCATTCTGGTGTTCCAGACGGACTTCACCTACAAGGAGGGGGCCGTCAGCGCCATGTACGGCGTGGTCAAGACTGTGGATCGGGAGCTGGAGATCTTCGACGGCACCCACGAGATCCCCCAGTACGACACCTGGTCAGCCAGCTACCGGCTCCTGCAGAGCCTGCCCTTCTGGCCCAAGGGGACCATCTACGTATCCGTGGTGGATCCGGGGGTGGGCACCTCCCGCCGGGCCTGCGTGGCGAAGACCGCCAACGGCTACTATGTGGTGACCCCGGACAACGGGGCCCTGACCCACATCAAGAAGGAGTTCGGCATCCTGGAAGTCCGGCAGATCGACGAATCTGTGAACCGGCTCCAGTCCACCCGGGGCGTGGCCATCTTCCACGGCCGGGATCTGTTCGGCTACACCGCCGCCCGCCTCGCTTCCGGCATCATCGACTTCGAGGGCGTGGGCCCCGCCTACCCTGTGGACCAGATCGTGTCACATCCCATCCAGGAGCCCCTCATCGAGGAGGGCCATGCCCGGGGCATCTTCGAGATCGACGATCCCAACTTCGGGAACCTGTGGACCAACATCCCATTGGCCGATTTCAACCGGATCGGCTTTCAATACGGAGACATGGTCCATACCAAGGTGTTCCACGGGGAGAAGCTGATCTTCGAAAAGAACGTGCTGTTCCACCAGAGCTTCGGGTTCGCCGAGAAGGGAGCCCCCATGCTCTACAACAACGAGCTCATGAAGCTCGCCATGGCGGTGACCCAGGGCTCCCTGGCCCACGAATACGGCATGGGCTTCGGCACGGATTGGATCATAGATCTCAGTCTGTCGAAAACCTAAAGGTTTCGACAGACTGGACCGCTGCAGCGGGGTGCTCCGCCTTCGCTTCGCTTCCAGGTCCCGCCTATGGCCTTTGGGCCACCGGGCGGCGGGACCTGCAAGGAGTCAAACCCACCGCACATGTCACTGGGTTTGACATAGTAAAAGCCGCGCGTTCTTCCTCAGCCAGTTGAGTGCGCGCGTCTACAACGCGCTTTGCGAAGCCCGATGAGCGGGTAATTCGCAGAATGATTGATTTTTGATCATTGATTCAACCAAGGATTGACAAAGCCTGCGAAGCGTGATTATATATAAATTGACTAAAAAAGGGGGAAATCTGAAATGAAAAAGCTGTTCGAGTTCAAGACCAAGACCATCGTCGCCACCGGCATCGGCGCCGCCTTGTTCATGCTCCTGTTCATGTACATCAAGGTGCCCACCGGCATTCCCGAGACCGACATCCAGACGGCCTACGGCATCGGCGCCTTCTTTGCCGCCCTGTTCGGCCCCATCGCCGGCTTCCTGATCGCCTTCATCGGCCACGCCATCTCCGACGCCGTCCAGTATGGCTCCCCCTGGTGGAGCTGGGTCATCGCCTCCGGCGTGTCCTGCTTCATCGTGGGCCTGGTCTATCCCAAGCTGAAGGTGGACGAGGGCGTCTTCGGCGGCAAGGACATCCTGCTGTTCAACGTCTTCCAGATCGTGGCCAACGTGGTGGCCTGGATCGTGGTGGCTCCCGTTCTCGACATCGTGGTCTATGGCGAGCCCTCCAACCTGGTCTTCACCCAGGGCGCCGTGGCGGCCCTGTGGAACGCCATCTCCATGGGCGTCATCGGCACCATCCTTCTGTTCCTCTACTCCAAGACCCGCTCCGGCAAGGGGAGCCTGTCCAAGGAGTAAGGCAAAGCAAAACTGCACACGCGAAAAGCCCGGACTCCCGGGCTTTTTTATGTGATGCTGCTCAGTATATCTTCAATTCGTCCTTATCGAGGGGGCGGTAGACGTCGCCGGCGGGGATCGCCAGGACGGTGCTCTGACAGTTCTGATAGACGGCCTTGACCCGGTCCTTCATGAGTTCGACGACGGCGTCCGGGGGCAGCTCCCCCCGGCCGTAGGCGCATACCCGGTCAAAACCGGTGCTGCGCAGGAGCTCCCCTACGGTCATGCGCCTGCTGGGGATGGGCATCCGGCCCTTGATACGGCCGTCCTGACCGCCCAACCGGAGCCCCACGGCGGCGAGCGCGCCCACGACCCCCTGTCCCGTCCCCCCATGCTCGCTGAGATGGACGCCGCACGTCTTAGCGAGGGCGTAGGCGTCGGCCTTGGCCAGCACCTCCTTCTTGGCCTGATAGCCCCAGGATACCAGCCGCTGCAGATCCGTGATCCCGTCCGCGGCGGCCACGCACAGGCCCGGGTCCGCTCCGGGGGCGAAGGTCTCTTCCAGAAAGGCGGAGGCGGCGTCGATCAGGGCCTGGGGCGCCAGATCTCCGGTGACCACGGAACACATGGCGCTGTTGTGGGAGGTGTAGGGCACGTCCGGCGACACGAACAGCTGGTGACGGGTGATGTAGCTGGACGCATAGGGCAGGGAATCCAGGAACCGGGTCAGCAGATGGCCCGTGCCCGGGGTGTTCAGAGTGTCGGTGTCGTCGAAGGAGATGTATATGCGTTCCATGGCTACTTCTGTCCCTCCTTGGGGGCGCGCATGCCCTGTCCGCTCAGTATTTGATCCACATCCTTCTCAGTCAGGCGGATGTCAAAAAACCGTTCATAGCAGGCGGTAAGCTCTGCCCGCATGTCGATATCCGAAAACAGGTCCGGATAGAGGAGCTGGGCGATGTACAAAACGGCCAGGGGCGATTCCAGGGAACCCGGGTGGGCCCATCGGGAGATGCCCACGGGCAGCTGGTACACCCGGCCCTCCCGCACGGCCCGCAGGCCTGCAAACTTTTCATTGGTGTTGAAATAGGCTGTGGCGTCCGGCTCCGTTGCCAGGACCACGTCCGGGTCCCAAACGTAGATCTGCTCCACGGTGGTCATGCCCTTGTTCCCGTCCAGACGCAGCTCCCCGGCGCTGGTGACCACGTTTCGGCAGCCCGCCGCAGAAAGCACTTCATAGGACAGGGTATCCGGGATATCGGTGCGGACCACCTCGTTGACGGAGTGATAGACCCTCACCCGCTCCGCCTCAGGGACGGCCGAGAGCCGCTCCCGCACCATGGCCACGGTGTCCCGATACCAGGTCGTGTAGGCTTTCGCCCGATCCTCCCGGCCAAGGACCCGGCCCATCATCTCGATGCTGTAGAGCTGGTCCTCCATGGTCACGTAATCCACCACCACGTAGGGGATGCCCGTGCCGTCCAGCTTCTCCTGCTCCCCGGCATCCGCCAAGTTCTCCACCCGCAGCAGCACCAGATCGGGCTTGGCGGCGGCCAGCTCCTCGATGTTGACCGACCCGCTATTGTAGGGGCAGGGCAAGTCGTCCAGGTTTTCCACCTTCCTCTGCATGAGCTGATCCCGCTTGAGACCGTTGACCACGGCCACGATGCGGTCCTCCACCCCCAGCAGCACGGCCACATGGCCAGTGTAGGCGTAGAGGCAGGCCACCCGGTCCACCTGCTCGGGGACCGTGATCGTCCGTCCGGCGCAGTCCGTAACCGTTACGCCGGTCTGCAGTGCAGCGGCAGGCGCTGCCTTGCTGCAGCCGCTCAACAGCAGCAACGTGAGCAGCAGCAAGCCTATGCGCGGGCGCAGCTTCATGGTGTTTCCTCCTCCATCCAGGCGGCCAGGAAGTGTCGGGGCCTGTCTGCCGCCACGGTGAGCAGGCGGCTGCTGAGGCCGTACATCCGATCCAGCAGATCGGAGCTGAGCATATCGAGGGGCGTTTGGGCCTCGCTGAGGCGGCCCTGGGACATCAGGGCCATGCGTACCTGGGCGCTCTCGTCAGCGAGCAGCAGGGGCTGGTTCACGTCGTGGGTGGTGAGCAGAATGGTCTGCCCCTCCTGCCGTGCCAGCCGCCCCAGGGTCTTCAAAAAGCACAGGCTCCGCCGGGGGTCCAGGTGGGCGGTGGGCTCGTCCAGCACCAGGATGCGGCTCTTCTGCACCAGGGCCCGAGCCAGCAGCACCATCTGGAGCTCGCCGCCGCTGAGGGTGGTGTAGGGTCGCTCCGCAAGATCAGCGACGCCCAGCTCATCGAGGCACCGGAGGGCGGCCGATGTGTCCAATGCCCGCAGGTCCAGGAGCCTGCGGCCGTGGGTCTCGCCCATGGCCACCACGTCCACGGTCCGATAGGGGAAAGTGCGGACGTGATTTTGGGGCACGTACGAGAGGAGGGACGCCAGCTCCCGGGGCCCATAGGCCCGGCTCTCCCGGCCCAGGACGCGGATGGACCCGGATCTTGGTTTTAAATGGCCCAGGACGCAGCGCTCCAGCGTGGTCTTGCCGCAGCCGTTGGGCCCTACCAGACAGAAGATCTGGCCCTCCTCCACGACAAAGGACACGTCCGAAAAGACGGGGGCGGCACCGTAGGCGAAGGACAGGTTTTTGACTTCCAGCAGACTCATTTCCAGCCCCTCCCCCTGTAGCGCCGCAGCAGATAGATGAAGAAGGGCCCACCGATGAGGGAGGTAAGGATCCCCAGGGGGATCTCCCCGCCGGTCAGGGTCCGGCACAGCAGGTCGATGAGCAGCAGAAACGACGCCCCCAGCAGGGCCGAGAATGGCAGGAGCCGCCGATTGTCGCTGCCGATCAGGAACCGGGCCATGTGGGGGACGATGAGGCCGATCCAGCCGATGGTCCCCGCCAGGCTCACAGCCCCGGCGGTGGCGAGGGTGGCCCCCGAGATCACCAGAAGCCGGGCCGCCCCGGTGGCGAGGCCCAGGCTCCGGGCCTCGTCCTCCCCCATGGACAGCACGTTCAGGGTCTGGCCGGAGAGGAACAGCAGCAGGACGCCCGCCCCCATGGCCGCCGCGCTCCAAGGCAGCACGCCGCTTTCCAGGGACGCCAGGCTCCCCATGTTCCAAAAGACGATGGATGCCAGCTGGTTATAGGGGTCGGCCACATATTTCAGCAGGGACACCAGGGCCGAAAAGATGGACGAGATGATGGTGCCGCCCAGGACCAGCATCAGCGTGGTGGCCTCGCCGCTCATGCGGGCCACCACGAAGCTGAGCAGCACCGCCGCGACCCCGAAGGCGAAGGCGAACAGGGGCGTGAAGGCGGTGCCGGACAGCAGCAGGATGGACAGGGCAGCGCCGAAGCCGGCCCCCGAGGAGACGCCCAGAACGCCCTGGCTTACCAGGGGGTTGCGGAACAGGGCCTGGAAGGCGCAGCCGCTGACGGCCAGGGCCGCCCCCACGAGAGCGCCCATAAACGCCCGGGGCAGCCGGCCCCCCACCACGATGGCCACGGCCTCGGGGCTGGACCCCAGGGGACGGGAAAACAGGCCCTGCCCGATGGCGCGGAGGACCTCCGCCGGCGTCAGGGGATAGCGCCCGACGCAGATGCTCATCAAAAGCAGGGCCGCCACCGCCGCTGCAGCGGCCAGCCACTTGACGCGGGTCAGTTTCAAGCTTTCTTCTTCCTTACCAGGACCACTGCCGCGACGACCGCCACGGCCGCGACGAACACCCAGACCACCGGGCTCACGCCCTGCTTCGCCGGGGCGGCAGGCTCAGCCGCGGGCGCCGCTTCGGCTGGTTTTGCGGGCTCGGCCGTGGGTTCTGCCTTGGAGGGCTCCGCTGCCGGTTCCGGCTTGACCGGCGCAGTGGCGGTCTCCGGGGCCGCTACCGTGAAGGTCAGCACGAAGTCCTGCTTCATTTCGGTACCGTTCTTGGCGGTGATGCCCGCTTTCGCGGTCAGGGTGTACACCCCCGCCTCCAGGGCGGCCTTGGGCGATACCTCGATGATCCGCTTCTTGTCGGGCTCCACCTGATCGTCGGCCATGACCACGTCGATCTCCACGGCGTTGCCGGAGGCGTCGGTCAGGGTCACCAGGCCGCCGTTCTTTTCCCGGACGCCGGCGTTCACCACGTTGTTGCTGAAGGTCAAAACGATGCTGTCGGTGGGAGCGATGACGCCGCCCTCTTCTACGCTGGCGGATTCCACCTTGGGACCGTCGCCGCTGCCGCTGCCCGAGCCATCGCCGCCCGCCGCCATGGTGGCGATGGGGAAGCTCACGACCAACACAAGCACCAGCAGAATGATCACTGACCGTTTCATGTTCCTGAACTCCTTTGTGTTGAAAATGCACTGACGTCCACGATCATCACGGAATGGACGGCTCCACGGGAACAAAAAAGCCTTTGCCAAAAAACCACGGCCCGTACTGCCCGGGGGTGGCTTTGGAAAAGGGCTCGTCCACCGCTTTTTCAAGCCGTACGCATCTACCTTGCCATAGATGATCCTGTGTGTCCATAGTACCATGCTTCCCATGAGAATTCAACCCTTTTTCCGGGGCGCGGGTCCTTCGACCGTCGCGGCCCTGGAATGCGGCTGCCATGGGCCGGATTGCGGCATAAATCATTTGTTATTATAAAAAATCGTAATTTTACTGGATTTTTTGGTGAAAAAAGTATATTATGTATTTGATAAACTTCGCTGGTCAGAGGACCAGCGAACCAGATCCGGGAGACCTGACGTCTGATGAAACACTCTCTGAAATATAAAGCCATGCTCGTCCTCGTCGCATTCGCGCTGCTGCTGACGGGCACATCCGCCTTTCTCAGCCGAAGCACCATCGAGAACATGAGTGAGCAGCAGTACCGCAGCCGGGCCAACGAGCTGGCCGCCTCCATCGCCTGCGTCATCGACGCGGACCTGGTCAAAGAGGTGCGGGACGACGTCATGGCCATCTACCACGCCACGGAGAACAAGGTGGGCAGCGAGGACTGGGGCAGTGATGCCTTCAACGAGTACACCGCCCGGTTCGCCCAGGTGGAGGAGACGGAAGCCTTCCAGGAGCTCCTTACCTTCCTGCGGGACCTGCAGGAGGTCAACTCCGTGGACTGTCTGTATATCAGCACCGTGGAGAGAACGGACGTGAAGTTCGTCTACCTGCTGGACGCCGCCCTGGAAGACGCCTGTCCCCCGGGCTGCATCGACCCGTTGTATGAGATGAACATGGGCCTCATTGAGGATCCGTCCATCGGCTTCCCCGCCTACATCACCAACACAGAGGAATACGGCTGGCTGGTCAGCGCAGGGGCGACCATACTGGATGAAACAGGCGAAGTCCTTGGCTATGCCATGGTGGACATCTCCATGAACGCCATCAAGGCGGAGGAGAACGCCTTCGTGCTGAACCTCATCGGAGCCCTGGCGCTGGCGACGGCTCTTCTCTGCGCCGTAGTGATCCTGTTCGTGAACCGGTACCTGGTGCGGCCCCTCAACCGGCTGTCCCAGTCCGCCGCCAGCTATGCCGACAGCGGGAGCCTCCATAAAACGTCCTTCGACACGCTGGACATCCATACGGGGGACGAGATCGAGAGCCTCCACAAGTCCATGATCCAGATGGAGAAAGACATCGAGAACTACATCGACAACCTGATGCAGACCAGGGCCATCCTGGATTCTACCCGACTGGAAGCCCAGAAGATGAATGAACTGGCCCACAAGGACGCCCTCACCGGCATCCGCAACCGGATGGCCTACGACCAGGAGGTCTACAAGCTGGACGGGGAGCTGCGGGACGGGCTGCTGGTCTTCGTCTTCGGCATCGCCATGATCGACATGGACGGGCTGAAAGGGATCAACGACGCCTACGGCCACGACTGCGGCAACGTGAGCCTGACCAGGCTCAGCCGCATCATCTGTGAGGTGTTCCGCCATTCGCCGGTGTTCCGCATCGGCGGGGACGAGTTCGCGGTGATCCTGCAAAACAGCGACTATGACCGGATCGAGGAACTGGTCAAAGCCTTCGAGGACCGGCTGGCTGCTCAGGATCGAAACGCGGAGCCCTGGGAGATCGTCTCCGCCACATTGGGGTACGCCCTGTACGATCCCAGCCAGGACGGGGACGTGGAGGACGTTTTCCGCCGGGCCGACCAGCGGATGTACGAGCTGAAAAAACAGCGGAAGGCGAACCGATAGATCCCTCAAACCTGCAGAAACGTATCATCATTCAGGCCCCGTGTTTTCGGGGCCTTCGTTTTATTTGCCCACGAACTGGGCGCAGGCGCTGTCGATGAGGGCGTGGACCGCGCTGTCGTAAGCGGGGCCGATCTCGTCGGCGTGGATAGCCGACATGAGCAGCACCCGGACGATGCCCACCGCCGTCTCCAGGGGGAGTTTCAGAGGCACGCCGCAGATGTCGATGAGGCGCTTGACGATCTCCTCATCGCTGCGATAGAGGTCGCTGCGGGCCTCCGGGGGCACCCGCCGCAGGAGCTCGTCCCGCTCGTTCAGCAGAAACCGAGCCACCGGTCTATACAGGAACATGCCCAGAGCCGTCTTCAGGCTCTCTTTGGCCAGTTCGTCGGGGGGCAGTTCTCCGTGGGACGTGATGAAGGATCCCGCCTTTTCGAAGACTTGCTGGTGCCAGTTGGACAGGACCTCCAGAAACAACAGCTCCTTGCTGCTGTAAAAATGATAGAAAGCCCCCTTGGAGATGCCCGCCTCCGCGGAAAGCTGATCCACGGAGGTTTTTTTCATGCCCTCCAGGCAGGCGTGCCGCCAGGCCGCCAGCTGCAGGGAGGAGCGGATCTGAGCCCGCTCCGTTTCGCCGAAAGCCGTGGCCATACCCTTATCCTTTGTTCTTCGGCAGATAGACCGAGGCGCTCTGCCCCAGCAGAAGGCTCTTCTCCTGGATGGAGAGGTGGACGGTGTAGTAGGCGGCGTTCTGCCTGGTGACGCCCAGGCCGCTGATCTCGGTGACCACGCCGGTGAGGATCCGGCTCTCGTCGGTGTCCAGCGTCACGGGCAACTGGTCCCCCACCTTCAGGGCGCCCAGATCCATCTCGTCCACTTCGGCCACGATCTCCAGCTCGTCCGTCCGCCAGACCCTGGCCAGCAGCGCACCCTTCCAGACCTGCTGACCCGGGGCCACGGCCACCTGGACCACGATGCCGTCCCCCGCGGCAGCCACGGTGGGGGCAGCCCCCGCGTCCGCGTCGGCGGTCAGGAGCTTTAGGAGCACGTCGCCCTTCTTCACCTGATCCCCCGGAGAGACCAGCACCTCCGCCACCCGGCCGGAGGCCGCTATCGTCACGTCGTCCCGTTTGTAGATGGTGCCGGCGCCCGCCCGTCGGTCATAATCGTATTTCTCGGTCAGGTACAGGTCCATCTTTCGGTTGGTGTCATACTCCCCGGAGAGGACCTCCACCTCAAAGGTGGACCCAGACGTGGCGATGACCCGGCCGGTGCCCTCCTCCCTGGCGTACTTGAAATAGACCATCTCCCCCACATGACGGTGGCGGCAGAGCTCGTTGTCCCACGCGTTGGAATTGGAGCAGTGCATGCGCTGGAGCAAAGCGGGCTCCAGGGCCAGCACAGACCCGTAGGTGGCCATGGCGGCGTCGGCGCTGTCACCCTTCTCCACGAAGACGGCGCTGACGGTGCCGTCCTCCGGGGCGATGACGTTGGTGGTCAGCAGCTCGAACAGGGTCTCCCCTGCCTGCACCCGATCCCCTGTTTCGAGATCGAAGGGACGCAGGGTCCCGGAGAAGGGGGCCGTGATGTCCTCGAAGTGAACGGCGGCCACAGTCCCGTTGGCGATGGAATAGGCCGACAGGTCCGTCTCCGCCGCGGCGGTGGCGACGCCGAGACCGATCAGGATCGCGGTGCAGATGAGAAGGGACACGATCTTTTTCATATTGTTTCTCCTTTTCTGAGGTTGCAGTCTTATTCGTTCACTCCACGCTCTTGAGGGCTTCCACCATATCGATGCCCCGGACTTTCCGGGTGAGCAGGCTCTCCACGAACAGGGTGAAGGCGAAGGTGATGACGCTGGCCAGGAATACCGAGCGGAAGCTGACGTAGCTGATGAAGACCATGGATTCAAATTCGCAGGTCCGGAGGATGACCCCCACCAGGGCGATGCCCGGCGGGATGCCCAGCAACACGCCCAGCAGGGCCGTGAGGTTGCTCTCCCGGAGCATCAGGGAGCGGATCTCCCACTGGTGATAGCCCAGCACCTTCAATGTGGCGTAGTCCCGGATCCGCTCGGTGAAGTTCATAAGGCCCATGTTGTAGCAGATGACGAAGGCCAGCCCCAGGGCCGCCCCGGACAGGATGGAGAAGGCGGTGGCCGTGGCGTCCAAGATGGTCATGCTCTGGGTGAACTGGTCCTCCAGATACCGGATGTTGTCCGTTTCGTCCATCTCCTCGATCCTGTGGACGCACAGGTCGCTGGCACCCCGGATCAGCAGGGCGTTGATGACGAAGTCCCCCTTCCGGCACTTCTTCCAGGCGGTCTCGCCCATGAAGAGGCCCTGGGCGGCGGTGGTGTCGGCAAAGCCTTCCACGGTGAGGGATACAGGCTCGCTGTCCCCCACGAGATACAGGTCCACCTGGTCCCCCTCCTCCAGGCCCGTGACCTTGGCCAGCTTCCGGCTGACGATGAGCCCATCCTCCGGCAGGGGCATGATCTGCTGGTCCGCCGTCAGGCGGATGATGGTCTGGTCGTCCTTCATGACGGTGAGGATGGCGGCCCGGGCGGCCTCCCTGCCGTGGAAGGACACGCTCATTTCCATGACGCCTTCCACCGTTTCGGCGTCCAGCCGCTTCTGGTAGCTGTCCAGGGTGCCGCCCCGGCCGGATTTGAGATCCACCCGGAAGTCATAGGTCAGGGTGCCGCCGTAGTACTGCCGCATAAAGTAGGTCAGGGACTCCTGAAGGCCGAAGGTGGCGATGATGAGCATGTTGCAGCAGATGATGCCCACCAGCAGGATGATGGTCCGGCCCTTGTTCCTGAGGAGGTTGCGCACGATCATCTTGCTGTTGAAGGAGAACCGCTTCCACAGGAAGGGTAGCCGCTCCAGCAGGATGCGGGTGCCGCTCCGGGGAGGCTTGGGCCGCAGCAGGTCCGCCGTCTGCTCTGTAAGGGAGCTGCGCAGCGTCAGCAGGCAGATCATCACCGACAGCAGCACGGAGAGGCCCGTCATGGCGTAGGAAGCGGTGCTGATCCGGGGCCGCAGCACGTAGGGATACCGGGAGTTGTGGGCCATCATGTCCCACAGCACGTCCGGCAGGGTGAACCAGCCCACGTACAGCCCGATGAAGGACCCTACGGCGGAGGGCAGCAGGGCGTACCACAGATAGTGGCGTCGGATCTTGCGGCGGGTATAGCCCAAGGCCTTGAGGGTGCCGATCTCCAGCCGCTCCTTGTCGATCATGCGCTTGAGGGTGGACACCACGATCAGGGCCGCCACGGAGAAGGCCAACACCGGGAACACGTAGGTCATGCCCCGGAACATCTGGGCATAGCTGCGGGCGATGGAGATGTTCTTGTGGGAGGCGGTGGAGATCACCAGAGCGGAGGGCACCGCGGCCTCGATGGCGTCGCCCACCGCGTCGGCGTCGGTCCCCGGCTGCAGCTTCACCAGCACGTTGGTATAGGGCAGATCCGGGACCGCCTGATGGGACAGGAACAGGAACCCGTAGTGCTCCGGGTCGGGCACGGCCTCCTTGCTGGTGATGGTGTATTCCGGGGACAGGATCGTGCCCCGGATGAAGAAGCGCATCTGCTGGCCGGCGATGGTGACGGTGACGGTGTCCCCCTGGGAAAGGCCATGGGCCTGGGCGAACTGCTCCTCGATCAAACAGCCCTTCACGTCCGAGGGCTGGAGCATGGACCCGGATCGAAGGTAGGGCCTGCTGATGCGGAAGGCCCCCTCGTAGATCTCCAACGCCACCTCCACGTCGTCCCCCAGCCGCTCGGCGTTGACGATGAGGGAGGTGCGGGCCTGTATGTCCCTGACCCCCGGCGTGTGCCGGATCCGGTCCAGGTCCTGCTGGGAGAAGGAGGCCGCATTGACCCAGAAGTCCGCCAGCTCGCACTCCTCGAAGTAGGTCTCCACCGTCAGATCCATGAGCCGCCAGGTGCCGTCCAGCCCAGAGAACACCCAGGTGCCCAAAAAGCACAGCAGGATCATGGCGATGAACTGCATGGCGTTCTCCCGCATGTCCCGCAGGAGCTTCTTCGTCAGCGTTCCCTTGCGCCGTATGGGTTTGTTTTCGGCCCGGGACTTCACCATTGGATGTCCTCGACGCGGATAGGATGATCGTTGATGACCACCTCCTGGACCTGTCCGTTCTTCAGCCGGACGATCCGGTTGCCCAGGGGGGCGATGGCGGTGTTGTGGGTGATGATGACCACGGTGGTCTTGAAGTCACGGCAGAGCCGCGTCAGCAGCTCCAGCACCTGCTCGCCGGTCTTGCTGTCCAGGGCGCCGGTGGGCTCGTCGCACAGCAGCAGCGCCGGGTTCTTGCACAGGGCTCGGGCGATGGACACCCGCTGCTGTTCGCCGCCGGAGAGCTGGGCGGGGAAGTTGTCCATCCTGTCCCCCAGGCCCACCTGCTCCATGACCTCCCGGGGCCGCAGAGCGTTGGGGCACACCTGCTCCGCCAGCTCCACGTTCTCAAGAGCGGTCAGATTGTGCATCAGGTTGTAGAACTGGAACACGAACCCCACGTCCAGCCGGCGATACTCCGTCAGCTGCTTGTCAGTCATGTCGGTGACCACCTTGTCGCCCACGGTGATCCGCCCGGAGGTGGCCCGATCCATGCCGCCCAGCAGGTTCAGAACGGTGGTCTTGCCCGCCCCGCTGTGGCCCAGGATCACGCAGAGCTCCCCTTTCTCGATGCCGAAGCTGACGTGGTCCGCCGCCCGGACCAGGGTGTCGCCGGTCTGATAATTCTTGCAGACTTGGTCGAATGTGATGTAGCTCATGTGCCTCCTTGAAAACCTGTGACCAAAAGTGTTCTTTCAGTCATAGATTATCAAATGCTATGCGCCTTGTCAATTCGTTTTGCAGGATCGGTGGAAAACAGAAAAACAGCGCCGGTCATCCCTGTCGGCGCTGCTTTCCAAAGGAGGGAAATCCATGAAGTTGTATCAGTTCTCAGCTGCCCTTGCTGTTTCTGATGGACACATCATACCCCGGGAATCTTAATCCAATCTTAAACAGCAGAAAAATCTGTCAGTTTTTTTCGGGACCGGAATGACTCTGCAAAAAAGGATGCCCCCCACGAAAACGGGAGGCATCCTGCCGCGTCTTTTCTCAGCCGTAGATGTAGTAGAGGATCATCAGCACGCAGAGAACGTACATGGCGGGATGGATCTGCTTGGCCTTGCCCTTGACCAGCTTCACCAGCAAGTCCACGATGATGCCGGCGCCGATGCCGCCCGCGATGGAGCCGGTGAAGGTGGTGAACATCAGCATGACGCAGGGGCCGATGCACTCCGCGAAGTCGGTGAAGTCGATGTCCGCGAAGCCCTTGATCATCAGGAAGCCCACGTAGATCAGGGCGGGGCCGGTGGCGGCGTCAGGGATGATGACGAACAGGGGTGCCAGGAACACGGTGAGCAGGAACATGATGCCCGTGGTCACCGCCGTGAGGCCCGTGCGACCGCCGGCTTCCACGCCGGAGGTGGACTCCACGTAGGTGGTGATGGTGGTGTTGCCGGTGAGGGCGCCCACGCAGGTGCCGATGGCGTCCACCAGGAAGGGCCGCTCGATGCCGGGCAGGTTGCCGTTCTCATCCAGCATGCCGGCGCGGCTCGCCACGCCCAGCACGGTGCCCAGGGTGGAGAAGAAGTCGCCGAAGAAGCAGATGAATACCAGGATCAGGGAGCTGGCCACGGTGGCTACGCCGCCGAGAGAGAACGTCCCCTTGAAGTCCAGATTGAAGAGCACGTTGCCCAGGTCCGAGAATTTGGGCATGGACACGAAGGCGGCAGGCAGGGACGTGACGCCCACCGGGATGCCCACGATGGTGGTCACGATGATGGAGATCAGGATGGCGCCCTTCACGTTCAGAGCGTTCAAAACGATCATGAGCAGCAGGCCGAAGATGGCGAGGAGCACCGCGGGGCTGGTGACGTCGCCCATGGCCAAGCCGCCCTCGAAAGCGGCGATGCCGGAATTCTGAAAGCCCAGGTAGGCGATGAAGAAGCCGATGGAGGCGGAGATGGCGATCTTGATGTTCTTGGGCATCATGCGGACCATCAGATCCCGCAGGCCGAACACAGTGAGCAGCACGAAGACGATGCCGGAGATCAGGGTGATCGCCATGGCGGCGCCGAAGGAGAGCTGCTGGGACTGGATCAGGGCGCCCAGCAGGAAGTTGGAGCCCATGCCCGTGGACAGCGCGAAGGGGAAGTTGGTGTAGAAGGCCATCAGCAGGGTGATGAGGCCGGAGACCAGGGCGCAGGACACCATGATGGCGGTCCTGGTGATCTCCACGCCGTTCACGTCCGTGATGGACTGGGCGCCGCCGCAGATGGCGAAGGGCTGGACGGCCAGCACGTAGGCCATGGTCATGAAGGTGGTGAGACCGGCAATGATCTCCGTCCGGGTATCGGTGCCGTGGCTCTTCAGTTTGAACAGTTTTTCCATTGAACCGTTATCCTCCTTGTTTTATAGCGCAAACACGGGCAGGAAGGTCTGGCTGCTTCCGTCGACCAGACCGAGGTCTGTGATAACAACGCTGGGCAGCACCGGCAGCGCCAGGATCGCGGAGGCCAGCACCGTCAGCTTGCCGCCGCTCAATTTGTCGATCTGCTCCTGTACGCGGTCGATCTCAGAAGCCACCTCCCGGCAGGTGCCCAGGCTCATGAGGCCCGCCGCCGGCAGGGCGATATGCTTCTCCTCCCCATTGAGCACGGCGCACACGCCGCCGCCGCACCGGCGCAGGGTGTCGGCGGCCAGCCATGCCTCCTTTTCGTCCCGGTAGATGACGGTCAGGTTGTGGCTGTCGTGGGAGATGGTGGACGCGAGAGCGCCCCGATCCAGATGGAAGTTTCGATAGACGGCGATGGTCTTGGTGCCGGTGCCGTAGCGGTTGGCGCAGCAGACGAAGTTCAGCGTGGGATCGCCGCTGATGTCCACCTTGCCGTCCTTTACGGGGAGCTCCGTGGGGACGGCAGCGCGGACGATGGCCCCCTCGCAGGGCGGCGTCAGCACGTTGACCTTGATGGTGGTGCCGGTATATCCTTCGGGGACCCGCAGCTCAAAGGCCTCCGGACCGGTGATCTGGGGGACGTTCACGGTGTTGGGCACCGACACGTCGTTCTGCCAGGCGTCGGGACCCACGTACGTCCCGTTTTCAGCCACCAGCTGCCCCTCCATGAACACAGCCGCGGGCTGACAGCCGTTGAGCTCCGGCACCAGCTGCATGTCGGCGATGTATCCGGGAGCGATGGCGCCCAGATCGTCGAAACCGTATTCCCGGGCGGCGTTGAGGGTGGCCAGCTTGACGGCCTCCCTGCCGTCGATGCCCGCCTCGATGGCCTTTCTCATGACCTTGTTGATATGGCCCACGGTCAGCAGGTCGGAGGCATGGACGTCGTCGGTGCAGAAGGAGACGAAGTCACGCCAGGGATGGTCCTTGCACCCGTCCACCAGGAAGGACAGGTTGTCCACGATGGAGCTGGCCCTGAGGTCCACGTGGACGCCGCTGCGCAGCCTCTCCTTCACCTCCGCGGCGCAGGTGGACTCATGGTCGGACACGGGGCCGCCGATACGATAGGCCGCCAGGGCGGCGCCGGTGACGAAGGGCGCGTGGCCCTGGAGGAACATGCCCCGCTTCACGCCCTCCTCGATGATGGAGGTCATGCGGTCGCTGCACTGGATCACGCCCACGTAGTCCATGATCTCGGCTACGCCCACCACGTCGTCCATGTCCAGGATCTCCCCCACCTCCTTGGCCAGGAACACGGCCCCGGTGGTCTCGAGGCCCGGCACCGCGGGCACGCAGGAGGGTGCCAGCACGTACTGGCGGAGGCGGGACTTTTTGCCGTTCTCCAGCATGAACCGAACGCCGTCCACGCCCATGACGTTGCCAATCTCGTGGGGGTCCGTGCAGATGGTGGTGGTGCCCCAGGGCAGGATGGCCCGGGACAGGTTCTCCGGGATCATCATGGTGCTCTCCACGTGCATGTGGGTGTCGATGAAGCCGGGGATCAGGAAGTTGCCCTGGCCGTCATAGGTGCTGCGGGCGGGCACGGCCGCCTCCACCCCCTCCTCCCGGACGCGGACCACGAACCCGTCCAGCACGTCCACACTGGCGGGATAGATCTCGCCGGTGAACACGTTGAGAAGACGGACGTTGGTGATCGCAAGATCGCAGGGGATCTGCCCCAGGGCGGCCTGAATGAGCTTTTTAGTGTCCTTCGTTTTCCTGGTCCTCATGCCGATACCTCGCTGTATAAAATGAAAAAGGGCTTCCTTCTCATCTCAGAAAGAAGCTGACCCGATATGGATACAGTATACGCAATCCAGCCCTTTTGTCAATAGAAACTCTACATATAGGCGGGATCGCGTATACCTATACAACATATGGAGACGTACGTCTTCAGCGGACGTACTCCCCCAGGGACGACGTGTCGAGGCTGTCGAATTGCTTGAGGAACGGCAGCAGCTCAGCGGCGATGGTCCTGACGCCGCCCGGGCTGTCGGACTCGATGTTCAGGGGCATCAGCGGGTCGTGGAGGCTCATCCGGAGCAGGAACCAGCCGTTGCCGTGATCTTTGTCCAGATCCACCCGAACGCCTTCATAATTGTTGGGAGCCAGGGTCCAGCCGGGCTGTGCGGCGGCGTGATCGTGGAGCATCTCCAGGACATGGGCGCCGTAGGGCTTGAAATCCGGCAGTCGAAGATCCATGCGGAACTCGCTGCTCTCCGCCGGCTCCCGAAGATCGGCGATCAGGGATCGGAGGGTATACCCCTGCTGACGACCCTTCGAGAGCTCGATCAGCAGCCGGGTCACCAGATACGCCCCATCGTCCAGAAAGTAGTTCTCCTTCAGGGCCCCATGGCCGGAGGTCTCCATGGCCAGCTGGCTGTCCTGCCCCGCCTCGTTGAGGCGGATGGCCTCGTTGATGACGTTTCGGTAGCCCCGCTTGAACCGGTGGTGGACACCGCCGTGGGCCGCGATGAATGCGGCGAGGCCCGTGGAGGTGATGGAATCGGTGACGATGGCGGTGCCGGGATGCTCCCGAAGCAGGATCGCTGCCATCATGGCGATGATGCGGTTCCGGTTCAGGGCGCTGCCGTCGGACAACACCGCCCCCGTCCGATCCACGTCGGTGTCGAAAATGATGCCGAGATCCGCCTTGTTCTCCAGGACGGCCTCGGTGATGGCCGCCATGGCCGCCTTGTTCTCCGGGTTGGGGATATGGTTGGGGAAGGTGCCGTCGGGATCCAGGAACCGGGAGCCCGTGGTGTCCGCGCCCAGGGGCCGAAGCACCTCGTCAGCATAGAACCCGCCGGCCCCGTTGCCCGCGTCCATGACGATCCGCAGGCCTTCCAGAGGACGATCAAGACCCGTGGCCTCCCGCACCTTGCGGCAAAGGATATCGGCGTATACGGGCATGAAGCTGCCCTCCGTCACCGTCGCGGCGGGCAGGCCCGTATGTCCATCGGAGGCCGCCAGGGTCAGGATGGCCTTGATGTCCTGCTTTTCGAGGCCCCCCTGCCCGGTAAAGAACTTGTAGCCGTTGCGGTTGAAGGGCAGGTGGCTGGCCGTGACCATGACGGCCCCGTCGAACCGGAAGCCCTCCGTGACCGTGGCCATGAACATGGCGGGGGTGGAGGCCATGCCCATATCCG